>Ga0316206_1000504_pt1 | contig 50144 bp, 38 predicted proteins | sample 6monthpyrite_MG_FD_204942 | JGI IMG/M metagenome (GOLD analysis project Ga0316206, IMG submission 204942) | Microbial mat bacterial communities from mineral coupon in-situ incubated in ocean water Damariscotta River, Maine, United States -... | ecosystem: Environmental > Aquatic > Marine >...
AGGCTATGACAAACCCACAAAAACCTCTTTTGAACACCGACGACAATGGATTGTTAATAGAATGCTTGAATTATCCGATATATTCTCTATCGGTATTTGCTCATACTCTGTCATGAGCAATCACTACCATATTGTCCTAAAAGTTTCTGACAACAACTTTTGGTCAATTGCTCAAACACTAGAAACATGGAACAGACTCTATAATTTGCCCTATCTTTGTGAAAAATTTCTTAAAAAAGAAATCACAACTAAAGCAGAATTAAGACAAGTCAAAGTTATGGCTAAAATGTATAGAAAAAGGCTCATGAACATTTCATGGTTCATGAAGTGTCTGAATGAATACATAGCTGTCAAAGCCAATGCCGAAGACAACTGCAAAGGCCACTTCTGGGAAGCAAGATTCAAATCCCAAGCACTACTCGATGAAAAAGCCTTGCTCACTTGCATGGCCTACGTTGACCTAAATCCAATAAGAGCTGCCATGGCGCAAACCCCAGAAACTTCAGATTACACCTCAATCCAAGAAAGAATAAAAAACAAAAAGACCAAGCTACTGCCATTTAATGAAAAAAATATTCCTTACTACCTTTCTGACTACATTGCGTTAGTGGATTACACAGGTAAATGTATTCACCCCAACAAAAAGGGATATATCGAAAATGATATTCCCGACATTCTAAATCGTTTAGAAATTCATTCAGATACTTGGTTAGAAGAATTGAAGCAATACAGAACCAGTGGTAAATATGCCATTGGCACTGTTGCTCAAATCAAATCTTTTTATAAAAGCATCAAAAGCAGGTTACCTCTCGGCACTCCAACACCTGCTTGGGAATAGAAACAAGCTCTTTAGAACTAAATTAAGGCATCAGTATTAAGCTGATGCTTTGCTATGCTTGTAATAAGGTGATTTTGAGAAATTCCGCTAAAATCCAAAAAAAATCTATTTTTCAACTACTTTTTCTCGATTGTTAAATCCATATGAGCGAAATCTGGCTAAAAACGAGCAGAATTATGCTTTTATGCTACGCCTGTCCCTTATTGGTCTTTTTATTGGTCTTTTTATTATTGTTTTATTGGTCAGTCCCTTATTGGTCACTTATTGGTCATTGCACGCTTACCCTCCAAAACAGCCGAATCTGGTTCATTTACATTGTGTACTTCTAACTTCCTATGGCTTCCTTCAAACCCAACAGTTAGCCCATTACGCCCTTGCCATTCGGATTATCTTCCCCTTTCATCAAGGGTGATTCTGCTTTCTTTCAAGCAGACGGTCTTGCTGGCTTCGCCAAGCAAACAAAAAAGAGAGTAATAATTGTTTACTCTCTTTTTTCATTTGAACAAAGTTTGCATTCTCTAAAACATCGCTTCAAAACTGTTGCTAAATATAATGTCAGAATTCAATGGATCTGTAGTTCTATCAAACTCTAATGCACCCACATCACACAGCAATATTCCATTGTTCTTACCATCTAAAGGTCTATCGCCACCTCTTTGATCAATATTGCCACAGTTTTCATCTACAAAATCAACAGTTGGACTTTCTGGAAATATCATCAAGGTTGGCGTTTCCCCACCCCAATCAGATAAAGAGCCATTTATTGGGTTACTAATATTCTCTAAATTATCACTATCGGTAAAACCACAATTTCCATCAGTACTTGCATTAAAGTTACCGAGAATATCCAATTCGTTGTCTGGTAAAAACTGCAAATCATTGCAGTTTGTCGCAGTGTTATTGGCAAATAAACTGTATTTTATGGTTAATTGCAATTCACCAGCATAATCAGAATGTCTGGTAAAACGCAACCCTCTGCCAGTATGATTGGCTATGGTTGATTTATCAATATAGGTTACACCCTTATCCGAACGAATTGCTGAATATTTATTATTGGCAATTGTAGAATTATAGATTAAAGTGTTCGGTTGCGGAGCAGCATTACCATTGGGATTTAAATGAATTGCATAAGTCCCATTTATCAAAGACACATTATTTGGATTGTCGTTCAAGAACCCATTATAGGCAACAGTGCTGCCAACTAACCACAAGACATTTCGATTTAATAGGGCATCTCCAGCAGGCTCTAAATTTACAGGTGTGTTTTCACCAGTGATGGCATTGTGATGCAAATAATTATTTTCTAACAACACATCGCCATCATTAAAAACAGCCCCTCCTCTATTGGCTAAATTATTTTCAAATTTAATGTCCTTTGCAGTAAAAACTCCATCTTCTTCAACCTTTACTGCCCCGCCTTCAAAAGTTGCCACTGTATTTGCCACACCATTTTTTAACATGCCATTTTCCAATGTTAGTTTGGCATTAGGATGTACATGAAAAATTCTATCTGAACCATTGCCATTAATAATAAAACCTTGTGCCCCATTGATGATGGTGATTTCGCCAAAGATATCTAAATCTCCTGTATAACCATTATTTTCATCTTCACCAATAACACTTAAGACAAATTCTGAACCATGAGGAATCAAAATTGTATCTGCACCAACTGTTGCATTGGCCTCATTAATCGCTGCACGAAGCGAACACGTATCGCCAACCATATTTTCACCTTGACAAGTGCCATCTGCTGCAAAATCTGCGGCATCCTCAAACCGATCGACAATAAAAAAATCTGCATTCACAGATGAAGAAGCAACAAATAGTGCTAAAAGTAAAACGTGTGTAAGTTTAAATTTCATTTTAAATCTCCTCTAATAAATAAGTATTACTCTTACATTAGAAATAAAATGAAGTTTATTTGGAATATTTGAAAAAAAATCAAAATTCAAGCTTTGAATAATCATAATTGCGAACCAGTTCACAGTAACTAATCAGCATGGCTGACTAAATGAGTGGTGTGTGCTCTTTTTCTTTAGAAAAGCGAATGATGGTGCAAATACTTGATACGCATCAGGAATTCACAAAAGCCGAATACACCGCATTGGAGATGAAGTTTTTGAGAATTTCTTAGACATCTTAAGGGCTTGTACTAGCATCGGGATTTGGGGACAAGCACCTAGTAAATACTCAGTGGCGAAAACTTAATTTTGAATAGATTCCATCACGCGTTCTTTTAAGTCCTTGCCTGGTTTGAAATGAGGGGCATGTTTGACACCCAAGGCAACAGATTCTCCTGTTTTTGGGTTTCTTCCCATTCTTGGTTTTCGTGATCTTAAGGTAAAACTACCAAATCCTCTGATTTCAATGCGTTGTCCAGAGGCGATTGCAGCACTCATGCTGTTGATTAATTCTTTGACTGATAAAGTAATATCTGATTTCAGCAGACCTGAATCAGATAGTTCTTCGCATAGGATGTTGATAAGTTCGGATCGTGTTACACTCTTCATTGTTTTTATTATAATGAGATACTAAAAAAAATAAAGCACCTAATCGAAATTAGGTGCTTTTTTATTTTCAAATTCAATTACTTGAATGTGTTTTGAGTTAAAAAGGACAAATGATTGTTATTTGTCCATTTTTTCCTTCAACAAATCTCCAAGACTGGTTGTTCCAGTGCTTGCATCTTTGTAATCTTTCAAAACTTTATTCATTTCATCAAACTCTTTGGCTTTGATTGAAAGTGTCAACATTTTGCTGCGTCTGTCCATTCCAACAAATTTTGCTTCAATTTCATCGCCTGCTTTTAGAACTTCAGAAACGTCATTGGTTCTGTCTTTAGCAACGTCTGCTGCTTTAACTTGACCTAACACGCCTTCATCCAACTCAATAACAGCGGCTTTTTCAGAAACTTCTTTAACCACACCTTTAACAATACTGCCTTTAGGATGAGAAGCGACATAAGAACCAAACGGATCTTGCTCAAGTTGTTTAATACCCAAAGAAATACGTTCGCGCTCGGAATCAACCACTAATAACATGGCTTCAACTGTGTCGCCTTTTTTGTATTTACGAATAGCCACATCGTCAGCTTCCATCCATGAGATATCAGATAAATGAACCAAACCATCAATACCGCCATCAAGACCAATAAAGATACCAAAATCAGTAATAGATTTGATTTTGCCAGAGACTATATCGCCTTTTTCATGGGAGCTAGCAAAAGCATCCCAAGGATTAGGCTTACATTGTTTCATGCCTAATGAAATACGGCGTTTTTCTTCTTCGATGTCCAAAATAGCCACTTCAACTTCATCACCAGGTTGTACAACTTTAGCTGGGTTGATGTTTTTGTTAGTCCAATCGATTTCTGAGACATGCACCAAACCTTCGATGCCTTCTTCAATTTCAACAAAACAACCGTAATCGGTAATATTGGTAACACGACCAAAGATACGTGAACCCACAGGTTGTCTGCGCGCAATATCTTTCCATGGATCTTCGCCCAATTGTTTAAGTCCTAAGGAAACACGAGATTTTTCTTTATCGAATTTAAGCACTCGTACTTCAAGTTCTTGACCAATTTCCACAACCTCAGACGGATGATTGAAACGTTTCCAAGACATATCAGTGATATGCAATAGACCATCAATACCGCCTAAATCTAAGAACGCGCCGTAATCAGTCAAGTTTTTAACGATACCTTTAATGATAGCGCCATCGACCAATGTTTCTAGTAACTTCTCTCTGTCTTCAGAGTACTCAGATTCAACAACAGCACGACGAGAAACAACAACATTGTTACGACGTTTGTCTAATTTGATTACTTTAAATTCTAAGTCTTTGCCTTCTAAATATCCAGGGTCACGAACTGGACGAACATCAACCAATGAACCTGGTAAGAATGCTCTTACTCCGTTCATGTCAACGGTGAATCCACCACGTACTTTACCTGTGATTTTACCCATAACAATTTCTTCATTGTCATGTGCTACTTGCAGTAGCTCCCAAACCAACATACGTTTGGCTTTTTCACGTGACAAAATTGTTTGCCCGTAGCCATTTTCGTATTTTTCAAGGGCTACATCAACTTCATCACCCAATTCCAGTTCCAGTTCACCTGCTTCGTTTTTAAATTCATCAAGAGAAATAACTCCTTCAGATTTAAGACCTGCATCAACAATAGCAAAGCCATTTTCGATATCAAGCACGATGCCTTTAATGATGGTTCCTGGGATTAATTTTTTAGCAGATAAGTCTTGCTCAAGTAGCTGTTCAAAATTTTCGCTCATATAAAATTGCTCTTTAAGTGAAAAGAAGTTCACTTAAATTGTTTTTCTGTATCAAATTGCATTGATACTCGTTTAATAAAAATAAGATTGCTAAATCGGTTAACAATCACCTTAGTTGACCACGTTAATGTATGGTCACAAAATTGTCTTAAAATTTCAACGATCGAGACATGCTTTTAGGCCTGCTTTATCTATGATATTTATGCAATAATGAAAGACTTCATCAATGCTTAAATCACTGGTATCAATAATGATTGCATCATCTGCTGGCACTAAAGGTGAGACTTTGCGATTACTATCACGGCAGTCTCTGGCTCCGATCTCTTTTTCAAGAGCGCGGATATTAGCACTAACCCCCTTGTTTTTCAACTGTTTATAACGCCTTTTCGCCCTTTCTTGCGCACTTGCGGTCAAATAAAACTTAATTTGCGCATCCTGAAAAACTACCGTTCCCATATCTCGACCATCGGCCACGAGTCCCGGAGCTTGTCGAAAGTCTTTTTGCCGTTGCAAAAGAGCTGCTCTTACTTGAGGAATAACCGCAACAATTGAGGCGATATTTCCACAGCTCTCTTTTCTTAAATCGTGATTAACACATTCTCCATCCAGGTAAACCAAAGTTGGCTCACCAATAACTGATTTAAAGCTCAACTGTAGCTTTTTTGCCAATTTGACCAAAGTATCTATGTCAGAAATATCTGCATCTGTGTTTAATACTTTTAATGCCAGTGCACGATAAATAGCTCCACTGTCCAACAGATGCCAACCCAAGTGATTGGATAACAAAGATGCTGTCGTGCCTTTTCCTACACCTGAGGGTCCATCGACAGTTATTACGGGAATTGTTTTGTTCATAATTATTATTCACTGCTTCTGTTCTGAATTACGTTTCTTTATCGGTATTTGGAGACTGAATATTCAAACCCAAATCATCACAAATGCTTAGGAAATTTGGAAAGGAAGTCATAATATTCTCACAGTCTTTGACTTTTATAGCTTCAGTGGCAAATTGACCAGCAATCAAAAAGCTCATAGCAATACGGTGATCGTCTTTTGAGTCCACTGTCCCACCCTTTAACTGACCTCCTCGAATAACGATACCGTCGTGTAGCTCGTGACATTCAACCCCTAGAGTTTGCAGACCTTCGGCCATGACAGCAATTCTGTCGCACTCTTTTTTACGAAGCTCCATGGCATTTGTGAGTGTGGTTTCTCCTTTTGCTAAGGCTGCGGCGATAAATAACACTGGAAACTCATCAATTGCTGAGGCGATATAGTGCTGAGGAACTTCTATCCCATGCAGTTGGGATGACCTCACCACAACATCGGCTATCTGCTCACCTGCCTTGGTCGTAGAATGGGTCAGTTCGATGTTTGCACCCATCAATTTTAACAGGCTGATAACACCCGTACGAGATGGGTTAACACAGAGGTTTTTAAAAGTCATTTCAGAATTTGGCAACAAACAGGCCAAAACCATAAAAAAAGCAGCCGATGAGATGTCAGCAGGTACAGTGACATCCGTTGCCATCAGTTTTTGTCCGCCTTGCATGCTTACAGTTAAATCTTCAGACTGCAAGTGACAAGCAAATCCTCGCAACATGTTTTCGGTGTGATCACGGGACAATTTTGGCTCACTTAAAGTCACCAGCCCTTGAGCATACAAGCCAGCCAGCAAGACACACGATTTAACTTGGGCACTGGCAACTGGCGATTGATAATTGATGGCTTTTAATTTTTTAACTGAACTAAACGTTAAGGGTGCCGTCCCTGCCTGTGTTGTTTTCACCTGCGCTCCCATCAGAGTCAATGGTTTGCTTATACGCGTCATGGGGCGCGAATTGAGTGAAGCATCTCCAGTAATAACAGAATCAAAGGATTGAGCCGCCAAAATTCCCGCTAACAAACGCATACCTGTGCCAGAATTACCGCAATCAATAATGCCATTGGCTGGAGCTTTCAAGCCGTGTTTTCCTACTCCATGCAGCTGATAATTATCGCCTTTCTTTTCAATTTTAACGCCCATACTTTGCATGGCTTTTAAGGTTGCCAAACAATCAGCAGATTCTAAAAAACCGCTAACCGTGGTCACTCCTTCTGCAATCGAACCCAGTATCATGGAACGATGCGAAATAGATTTATCGCCGGGCACAGTGACCTGCTGATTGATCTGCAAAGCAGGGTTGCGGCTTGAAACTAATGTATTGTTAATTGCAAAATTCTTGTTATCCACAGGCTTGTTCCATCGCTTTATCCAATCGTTGCATTTGTGCTTGAGTGCCTATGGTGATTCTCAAGCAATCAGGCATACCGTAATTGGCAACAGGCCGCGTAATGATGCCACTTTTTAATAGTTTCATATAAATATCTGCCGCATCTGTCTGAAAATCCACTAACAAAAAATTGCCTTTTGAAGGCACGTAGCGCAGCTTTAGCTTTTCACAACTTTGTTGCAATATCTGCATTCCCGCGCTGTTTTCTTGCCGTGATTCTTGAAGAAAATCATAATCATGCAAAGCATATTGTGCAGCAACCAAAGCCAGTGAATTGACATTAAAAGGCTGACGAATACGATTGAGAACATTGGCCACATCAGGATGACTCAACGCATAACCCACGCGTAAACCAGCCAAGCCATAGGCTTTAGAAAATGTGCGGGTAACAACCAAATTCGGAAATTCAGACAGCCATTGACTCGCATCGACTTGTTCATCGAGAGAAGAATATTCCAAATAGGCTTCATCGACAATAACAATGACATCTTTGGGAACTTGAGCAATAAAACTTTTCAACACATGTTCAGAAAGATGATTGCCTGTCGGATTGTTGGGATTTGCCACAAAAACCAAACGAGTCTGGTCATCAATAGCCGCTAACATAGCCTCCAAATCATGCCCCAATGGAGAATCACTTTGCCAACTTAAAGCAGGAACTTGCTTATGAGTCGCACCGACAGCCTGAACAGCAATAGGATAAACCGCAAAACAGTACTGCGAATAAACCGCATTGTGCTCGGCTGCCAAAAATGCTTCCGTTAACAAAACCAAAACGTCATTGGAACCATTGCCTAGGGTGATGCAATCCATTGCTACGTTGTGCTTTTGTGCCAAGACTTTTTTTAACTCAAAGCCATTGCCATCGGGATACAATTCAATTTCTCCCATGACCTCTTTCATTGCTGTTATCGCCTTTGGACTGGAACCCAAAGGGTTTTCGTTGGAAGCCAGTTTAATTATATTTGTAAGACCCATTTCGCGTTCTAATTCAGAAATTGGCTTTCCTGGAATATAGGGTTTCAGTTGTTGAACGCCTTTTACAGCTAATTTTTTGTAATCAATCATTCTCTTGCCTTTAATCTATTTGAGTCATTGGAGTTTTCTCTATCAATAGTGGATATCAACTGAGGTATATTCATAACTAAGAGTGGATGGGAAGGAGATGCACATTGAGATAGTTTTTTTGATTAAATGAAGCTTAATGGTCACTCCATTGAGTAAATTTAATCAGAAAAAATAACCAATGTGGGCTACATTCCCACCATTTTTAGTTATGAATATGCCTCAACTGTCCATTACTTTTAAAATAAAACCATATTCTTCTGCTATTTCTTTGTATTGCTGATAACGTCCTGAGGCTCCGCCATGCCCTGCTTCCATATTGGTTCGCATAATAAGGATATTATCATCGGTCTTCATCTCACGTAATTTTGCCACCCATTTTGCTGGTTCCCAATACTGCACTTGAGAGTCATGCAAACCCGTAGTCACCAACATATTGGGATAATTCTGCTTTGTTACATTATCGTAAGGCGAATACGACAGCATATAATCGTAATACTTTTCTTCCTTTGGATTGCCCCACTCATCAAATTCTCCCGTAGTTAAAGGGATACTTTCATCCAACATGGTTGAAATAACATCGACAAATGGAACAGCGGCCACCACACCTTTGTACAGCATGCCTTGCATATTTATCACCGCACCCATTAACAAGCCACCTGCTGAGCCTCCCATAGCAAAAACGTTTTGCTTATCACCAAAACCCTTGGCTAACAAACCTTGTGTGGCATCAATGAAGTCATTAAAAGTATTTTTCTTTTTTAGCAATTTACCGTCTTCGTACCATAGACGACCATTGGCTTGCGAACCTCGAATATGCGCAATGGCAAAAATAAAACCTCGATCCAATAAGGAAATACGAGCATAAGAAAAGGTAGGATCAACAGATGAGCCATAAGACCCATAGCCATAAACCAGTAAAGGTCGCAACCCCAAAACTTGATCTGATTTTTTATACACCAGTGATACAGGAATTTCTACGCCATCTCGCGCTTTAACAAGAATCCGTTGACTGCGATAGTCACTGGACTTGTAGGAACCAAAAACCTCATCTTGTTTCAGTTGTGTTTGTTCGCCAGTTTTCATATTGTAATCATAGACAGTATAAGGTGTCGTCATAGAAGCATAGGAATAGCGCAAAATATCTGTGTTTTGCTGAGGATTGTAATCAACCCACATGGTATATGCACTTTCATTAGCTGTAATCGTGCTGCTCTTTTTAGTGGCATAATGGTACAAGCTAACATGCCTAATTCCTGCACTTCGCTGCTCTATAGCAAGATAATTTTCAAAAGGTTCTATACCGTATAACAATGTATTTTCATCATGAGCGACAATCTCTTCCCAACTGCTTTTATCGGTAGAATACTTGTGCTTAGTTTTCATAATGCGGAAATTTTTTGCCTGCCAATTGGTCAATACATAAAATTCATTGTTGATCTCTTCAAGCGAATATTCGTGATTTTTTTCACGGGGTAAAAATACCTTAAATTGTGCTTGAGGCGTTTTTGCATCTAAAATCCACACTTCACTGTTTGTAGTGCTGCCTACATCAATATAAATGTAGTTTTTTGAGCGACTGGCACGGATAGATGTGTAAAAAGTAGTGTCTTTTTCTTCATAGATCAATACGTCTTGTTCTGTTGAACCCAGTTCATGACGATAGACCCGATACGGCAGCAACGTGGTTGGATGTTTTTTGGTGTAAAAGAAGGTTTTATTGTCCAAAGCCCAGACAATAGCCCCAGTTGTGTTTTCAATCACATCTGGGTACATTTTACCCGTGGTAAGATTCTTGAAAGACAGACTGTATTTTCTTCTGCCTGTTAGGTCTTCTGAAAATCCCAGTATTTCATGATTGGGAGAAATTGCTTGATAATTGGACTGAAAGTAGCTTTGATCCTTGGCTCGCTCATTCATATCCACCATGATTTGCTCTTGTGCAGTAAGCTTGTCTTTTTTGCGAGCATAGATAGGATACTCTTGCCCTTCTGCATAACGAGAGTAATACCAATACTGATCAATTTTATAAGGGACACTTTGCTCTTTTGAAGGCAATCGCGCTATGATTTCCTGATACAATTTGTCAATCAGAGGTTTTTCTCCTTTTAAAACTTTATCCGTATAGGAATTTTCGTCTTGCAAATAACGAATAACCTGCGGATTCTTGCGATCATCATCTCTTAACCATTGATAATTATCAATGCGCTCATGACCATGAGCCTTATGAATATAGTGTACTTTTTTAGCGATTGGAGCTGAAGAAATAATTTCCGAAGTATTTTTCATTGCTGAATGACCTGTGATGCTTTGAAGTGTAAAAAAAAGGGCGACATATTTATACATTTATAATCCTTAATGATTAATTTCAGTTACAATGTGTTGTAAAAGTTTGAATGTTTTTGTAAAAACGAACTGTAATTCTTCAGTGTTTCTCAGTTTAGTTTTGTATTGGCTTATTTTTAGACGGTAAAGCTGTCTAAGCACTTATTTTTTAAGCGATACCACAAAAAATTAATTGAACATTTTTTTCGCAGTCATAAACCTAAACAAGTTTTTACTGTTTTAAAAGATGTCAACACAACAACGATGAACAATAACAACAAACCCATGTTAATTTAAAGAGGTGTGTTTACACCTCAATCGCAGGATTATATAAAAAAATGAAATTAAATAGCATAACAATCTTCATAATCATAGCAATTAACTTTTCTTGCCAAGCAAAAGTTAGCCTTATTTACAACATTGAGGGAAATTCAATCAATCAAGGGCAACGTGTGTCGTTTACAGCCTTAGCTTTTGAACACGGCAAAGTTTTAAACAGCGGTGACAAAAATGAACTGTTAAAAAAGTATCCGACCGCCCACTTAATTGACGGCCAAGGCAAGGCTATGTTGCCAGGTCTGCACGATGCTCATGCTCATATCATGAATTATTCACGCCTGCAAAACCAAGTTGACTTGTCTGGAATTGGCAGCTTGCAAGAATCCCTCAACAAAATTAAACAATTTGCCGAAACTCACCCTGATGAAGAGTGGATATTGGGACGAGGCTGGAATCAAGTTCTTTGGCAAAACAAACAATTCCCCAGCAAAAAAGATTTAGACAATCTCGCTATCAACCGTCCGATTTGGCTCAGACGTATTGATGGACATGCAGGCTGGGCAAACTCTCAAGCCATGCAAATAGGCGGCAGCAGTGGATACGAAAAAGACATCGCAGGTGGAGAAATTATTGAAGACCAAAATGGCATACAAACAGGCGTCTATGTTGACAATGCCATGAACATTATTGAAAAGGAAATTCCACAAGAATCCGCCTTTGTCACGTTGGATTATATGCTCAATGGCTTGAACAAATTGGCTTCGCTAGGACTCACCTCCATCGATGATGCTGGCATTGATTATCAAACCTACCAAGCCTACAAGTTGCTAGCAAAAAATAAATTAATGCCCATTCGTATCAATGCCATGCTAGCCTCAAATGACTCTCACTTGGCACAAATGCTACAAAAACCAGTGCACGATAAAAATGACTTTTTACAAATTCATTCTATCAAATATGTATTTGATGGAGCCTTAGGTTCTCGTGGTGCAGCCATGATTAAACCCTACAGCGACCGCCCTGATTCGTTCGGACTTATTGTTCAGACTCAAGAATTCATTGAAAAAATTGCCTACGGAAATGCAGCTCAAGGCTGGCAAATTGCCATTCATTCTATTGGCGATCGCGCCAACCGTATAGCCTTAAACATTATGGCTGACAAACGTGCTTTGACCCAACAAAACAGAAACCGAGTGGAACATGCTCAAATTGTCAGTCCCGATGACTTGCCACTGTTTAAAAAATTCAACATTATTGCCTCCATGCAACCCACTCATGCAACTTCGGACATGAATATGGCCGAAGACCGTATTGGCAAACAACGGTTGCAAGGGGCCTATGCTTGGCAAACTTTACTGAAAGAGGGTGTTGTTATTGCCTCAGGATCTGATTTTCCTGTAGAGTTAGCCAACCCTTTTTATGGTCTCCATGCAGCTGTCACTCGACAGAGCAGAGACAACAAACCCAATAAAGGCTGGATAGCTAGCGAAAAAATGACACTAGAACAAGCTTTAGCTTCTTTTACCATTCAAGCAGCTTATGCCAACAGAAAAGAAAAAGTATTGGGCAGCCTAGAACCAGGAAAATGGGCCGATTTCATCCTTGTCGATCAAAATATTTTTAGCATAGATAGCCAAGACATCTGGAAGACTCAAGTTTTACAAACCTGGGTGGCTGGCACCAAAATTTACTCGGCTCCTATCACAACAAAAACACTCTAATGAACTATAAAATCCAATTACTCATCCTCTTTGTATTTAGCTCGGCTTCCCATTCAAAAGTAACAGTCATCTACAATGCCAATGGTTACACTCTAAATCAATACGAATTAACACAATTTGAAAGCCTTGCGTTTGAAGACGGACGTGTTTTGCAAATAGGTTCTAATTCAAAAATTAAGGAGCTCTATGCTGATGTCAAATTAGTTGATGCTCAAGGTTTAACAGTTCTACCAGGGCTTCATGATTCTAACACCAATATTATGCAAGCCATACAGCAGACCAAAAAAGTTGATTTGCGGGGCATTACATCGTTAAAAGAAGTGCAAGAGAAGATTCAAGACTACATTGACAAAAACCCTAACAACAAGTGGATAGAAGGCTTTGGTTGGGACAACACTCTCTGGGAAAACAAAAAACTTCCATCAAAAAAAGATCTGGATGCACTTAATACCAATCAGCATATTTGGCTAACGAACACTACAGGCAGAATTGGCTGGGCCAACTCATCGGCCATTAAAATCACTCGGGCATTCAAATACAAGCGCAACCCTAAAATGGGCAAAATAGAATTTGATGAAAACCAGGAACACCGAGGCATCTATCATGACAATGCATTGAACCTGATACAACCCCACGTCACGCGCATGCCTATAATCGATAGGTATTACACTCTGGTGGACATTTTAAAAGACTTATCCTCATTGGGCATTACCACTTTAGATGATTCTGGCATTGATCAAAAAACTGCAAACTTATACAAATCTTTGGCAGCCAAAAGTAAATTATCTTTGAGAATTAATGCAATTATCTCTTCAGCTGATAAAGACTTGGATGAGTTTTTAGAAAAAGGTTCTTTCCACTATGAAAACCAACTCTTACATATACATGCAATTAAATATTTCATCGATAACTCAATAGAATCGTATGGAGCGGCTGTTATTCAACCTTATAAGGACAATAAAAAGACTAGCAAAGGGACAATACGCCAGCCTTTGGACTTTTTAGATCAAGAGATCACAAAAAGAGCAGCCAGCGGCTGGCAAGCCAATCTACTGGCCAACGGCGATATGGCTAGCCATATCGCCTTCACTGTTTTATCCAACAAAAAATCCACTACTGCTGAACTCAGACACAGAATTGAAGAAGCCACACTGATCTCTTCAAAAGATTTTAACCAAGGCAAATTAAACGGGCAAATTATTTCAATACAACCCAATTTTGCGCTGGCTAAAATTCCGTTATTAAATAAAAGAATCAACAAAAAATCATTAAAAAACACTTTTGCTTGGCAATCGCTAATTAAAAATGGCGCTCGCTTAATCGCCGGCTCTCACTACCCGCAATCCACAGCAAATCCATTTTATGGAATACACGCATTAGTGACTCAACAAAACAGAGAAAGCAAACACACCTGGAAAGCCAAGGAAAAATTAACCGTCGAACAAGCATTGGCCGCTTACACCATCAACCCTGCTTTCGCAAATCATCAAGAAAACTCTTTAGGCAGTCTTGAAAGAGGTAAATGGGCCGATTTTATTATTATTGATCAAGATATATTCAAAATAAAAGCACAAGATATCTGGAAAACTAAAGTCCTACAAACTTGGCTTGCAGGGAAAAAAATCTATGAATCTGATAAAACAAATGCATCTAACCCAAAATAAACTTCATGGCTAAAGACATGACTTTTGTTTTTACTGAATACCACTTTGTTCCCAAATCTCGATATATATCAACGCAAAATTAAAATATCTGCTTCTCATATTCTATGAGTATTCCTATCAGGACTTGGGTATAAATCTGGATTTGGGGCTCAATTAATAAAAAAAACGCAAAATACTCTTGAAAAAAACCAAGACATTCCTACATTACAGGTATCAATTGCCTAACGGGATTGAGACAAGAAAACTTTCTGGCTTAGGCTCAATAACGAGGTAAGCCACAACAAATAATTATTGCTTAAACAATAGGAGAATTATTATGAATTTAGATTTAACCCCCTTATTTAGAACATCTGTTGGCTTTGATCGTATGGCTCAAATGATGAATCAAGCACACCGTATCGACCAAGCCAATGCTTCGTATCCGCCCTACAACATCGAAACATTGGACGAGAACCAATACCAAATTACTCTAGCATTAGCTGGTTTTACCGAAAATGACATCGAAATCACCAGCGAACAAAACACCTTGGTTATACGCGGCAAAAGCAACAACGACGTTGAACGTAAGTATCTGCACCGCGGAATTGCGACACGTTCCTTTGAAAGAAAATTCCAACTGGCAGATCATGTAAAAGTCACCACCGCAGCTATGGAAAATGGACTCTTGCATGTACAACTCAAGAAAGAAATTCCTGAGGCGATGAAACCCAGAAAAATTGCAATTAACAACCACAATCAAGCACTAGAAAATAACAACGAAACAAAAAAAGAAGAAAAATTAAGCAGCGTTAAAAATAACGTAGCCTAACGACGAGCTTGTCCCAGAATAGAAATTTACTGCGAAAAAGTTGAAATTGGACAGTTTTTTTACCTGATTTTCGTTAAATAGCGGGGCTAATCGCCTCAAATCAGGCAAAAATTCAACTTTTTCTCGCTACATTCACTATTCTCGGACTAGCTCCTAGAGTCTTAATTTTAACAACTACATTATATTTAAAGCCTGCGGAAGCGGGCTTTTTTTAAAGAGTTTATGTTATTTATCGTAATCAAACCCCGATATAAAATCGCTAAAGAAGGCGACGTGTGCATACCATTATAGAAATCTGGAATGCATCTTAAAAGCCTCAGAGTTTATTAGGCCCTTACAAAACCATAAAAGACTACATTGGCGACAAGGCTTATTAATAATTTACTTTGAATATTTAAAACTTGAAATACAATGAAATTTCTCTATCGAATTCTTAACTCTATTCAAAACCATTAGAGAAAATCAAATCATTGGGATTTACGATAGCAATTGCTGAAGCGGAGTGTGAGTTATTCACAGTCACATCATCGTATTCATCTGCAGATACATTGCTTGTTAAGCGGAATGTCCCTGCATTGCTTATTTGTGCACTGACATTGATGATTTCTTGATTGTTCAATCCGACTTCTTGACTACCTATTGTGCACGGAACAGTACTGCAATTGGTTGAGTTGATACTGAATATCTCTAGATTAGCAATAGTCAAGAAAGCAACATCTATTTGTGTGGCAGCCACTGGACCTCCATTGTTAACTTTAACTTCAAAATCAACAAAATCCCCAACATAATAAGGTGCTGAATCAATTAAATTTACAGTGATAGACATATCTGATGATGGGTTTATTGTGCTAGTTAAACTGCTTGCGTTGTTTGATAAATTCAGGTCATTTTGATCTGACAACACACTAACCGCATGTTTAAATGTTCCTGGTCCAACTGATATAAACCCTCCTAAAGTTACATTAACGGTTGCACCATTATTTATAACTGCTATGTTACATGGCAATATTGCACAGGTATTATCTCCATCCGTTATCAGCACGTTTTCACCTAGACTCTCCAATACCACATTTGTCGCTGGATCTGGGCCTGAATTTTGTATTGATAAGCTGTACTGTACGTATTGACTAGAGTTATAAGGAGCGGGAGTCAATAAAGACATTGTCACACCAATATCACTATCGGTGGCCGTATTGTTATTGTTTGTCGCACTATTATTAGAAGAGACTGGATCGTATGTATCGGCACTAACAAAAGAGTTATTGACTATAGTTTCTCCTGTAACTGTTGCTGTAAAAGTAATGTTTTTGCTTGTTTCGCTATTTATTCCAAAAACAGTACAGGTATTAGCAGTACTCGAACTACAGCCGCCGTGTGATACGGCTTGCAAACCCACAAGATTTGGATGTGTTATTTTTACGTTTGAGGCTGTATTATTACCTAAATTTTTTATATTGATTGAATACTGCAGAGACTGGCCATTAAAATAAGGTCCTGCTGTTAACAGGGACTGAGTTAATTGCAAATCAGCTGCAGAGACTAAAGTACTGCCATTACCCGTGTCATCAAAATTATTTGGAGTAGATGGATCACTAGAAAAGTCAGTATTGCCCTCAACAATGACTGATGCGTCAAAAGCAATTTCTACATTCATAAACATCTGAATCAAAGCACTAGCGCCATTTGCAATGCTGTTAATAGTGCAAGAACTGCCATTGCAATTGTGCGTGGTTTGAAAACGATTTAGGTTTAAGCCTGTTTCATTGATACTCACATCTACACCGTAAACATCCGCTGGTCCTAAGTTAGATATTGCAATTTGATATTCGATAACCTGCCCCAAATAGTATGGAGGATTTGTCACAATTGACATATCCACAGACAAATCTGCGACATCATTGGACTCATAGGCACCAATATCACAACTACTTCCTCGCACTACACCTCTTTGATCGGTCGTCTCACAACTGTTGACATCACCTGCATGTATAGCAGGATTAAGTAAATCGCCAGTGGAGTATGGTTCTAATCTAGCAGTAGCAGTAAAACCACCATTATCATTTAGTTCCTCAATCAAAGAAGTGGAAGAATAATTAACATTTGCACCTGCACATGACTGATCAACCGGAAAAAGATTATTACTGTTCTCCAACAAAACAAATGGAATTTGAGCACCCTGTGAGTCCATTGCTATACAAAAGTCCACATTTATTTCACCATAATCTACCAAATAACTATTTGTGATATAGACGTTACCAGAAATACTTTTAATCCCTCTGCTGGCAACACCTGAAAACAAAGTAACATTGTTGAGGTGTATTTCACTGTCTTCAACATATATCTGAGATTCCCCAACATCTGTAGTATTATAAAATGTAGAGTTGGAGACAGAGGCCATACTGTTATTTTGCATGTGAATATTCATGCCTTTATTGCCCGCAAGTAACTGAGTAAAGAGTGAGTTTGAAACGGTTGCCTGACTGTTATCCATAAAGATACCCGCTCCTATTCTCGCTGCATAATTTAAATATTCAAAATCATCATCTCGCGCCAAATACGATTTGAATGAAACATTGTCTATATTCGCGCTGCTATCTTCTAAAGCTAAATTATTTCCGTAAGAAAAACTTCCACCCGTCTCTTGAGCACTATTATCATTTTGGTAAAACTTGCAATTCTCCAAGTTGATGGTACTGTTGATCGCCCTTATTCCTGCTCCTGTTCGGTTTCCTAATTCAATAGAATTGTCTCGAATTGTTGCATTCGATAGAGTCACTTCACTATCGACTATTAACAGACCCGCCCCACCGTTTCTTGTTATGGTATTCAGGTTGCCATTTTGAAATGTGATGTTTTCAAAAAACACATTTGTCGCTCCCGAAACCTTCATTGGTCGGTATTCATCATCACCGTCAATGATAGAGCTGCTGTTATTGGAGAGTGTTTTCATTCTTAGAGAGCTAGTTACTGTTGGCAAATCTGCAGTGAGCAGAAAAAAGGAACTGTTTGGCAAAATAATCTCATCAAAACCAGAACCAGCACTGCAATCACCTCGACTGGCATCGGCATTGGCTGCCCTAATAGCATCAACAAGAGTGCACCCTCCGCCAACTACGGTGATTGTCGCTGCATTCAAGACAAATGAAAAGCCTAAAAAAACCAAACTTAAACATAAGCTAAACCCCGGCAATGAAACGCGCTTAAGAATGCAAGTAACCGATCTACCTAGAAAATCAAAAAAAACAGAAGCTACTTTATTGGCGATGAAGTTTTTTTTGGGTTTTCTAGGAGTTTCAAGGACTTGTATTGTCATCGAATTTTCTATATCGGGATTTGGGTATTTAACTCTTAACGCATGCATAATTAACACCTTACCATTTAAAACAGCTTAAATTGTAGCATTAAAGACAATTCTACATCTTGACATAATCCTGACAAAGTTCTGAAGTTTTTATTTTTATTCTGAATTTTCGTAAAAAAATACTTAAAAACATTGTAGAGAGGATCTGCTAGAACATCCTCTCTAATAATGCGACCCCAAACAATTGACACCCAGATGGAGAGTTTTGAAGCATACAAATACTTTCACAGCTGTCTAATCTAGCATATAATTAATTTCTTGTTTCCATTGCTTGATAGTAGTTAACAAAGGTGAATCTATGGTTTCTTGGTTTATTTCAAAGATGTAGTTTTGATAAATCAATAACTTAGCTTCATTGTCATAGTTAAGTTTTAATGAGTAGTGTAAGCTTTGTTTGTATTGCGGAGCTGCTTTTGTGACCACAGTGTCTTCAAAACCATTGCTAAATATTGTATCTGTGTATGTTACATTAAATGTCATGGCGTCAGAAGTATCAACCCCACCCTCAGCAGTGCCTCCATTGTCCTGTAGTTCTACCTCAATAATGGCTACACCTTGAATGCGTGTAAATTCAATTTGTAAAGTTCCGTCATTAAAAAGAGTTATGGTATTGATGATACCAGAACTATCTGAAGCAACATTTACGTTAAACTGTTGGACAGCTTGAGAGCTTTCATTGCTGGGACCAAATACAAAATTATTGGCAAAATCTACCAGAGTATATTCCGCCATTTCCGTCAGCAAACTTTGATCGGCATTGATATCTCCAAAGATCTGAAATGAAGGTTTGTCATTAATACATGTTACACTTACTGCAACATTCGCAGAAGAACCTTCATTAAGAGTATAGGTAAAATCGTCAGTAGTGACACCGTCATTGCAATAGTTTGCATTGGGTGTGTAGATTACATTGTTGCTGTTGTTTACTACGGTTCCGTTATTGGGTTGAGTAATACTGAGAATTGTTTTCGTACCACCATCAATGTCAGTATCATTGTTTAACACAGAAATAATAAAATCCTGCGCATCTTCATTAACCGAAAATAAATCGTTGACGGCAACTGGAGCATCATCAATACAATTAACCCTAACACTCACTGTTGCACTAGAACCACCATTTAAGGTATAGGTAAAATCATCAGTGGCAGAATCAGTATTGCAATAGTCGCTATCAGGTAGGTAGGATAAGAATACAGTATTATGGGTCACAGTGCCACCAGTTGGCTGAGTGACAGATATTATGTTTTTATCGCCACCATCAACATCTGTGTCGTTGCTTAGTACTTGGATATCAATAGCGTTTGAATCTTCGTCTATTGTAGCTGAATCTGCAAAGGCAACAGGAGCATCATCGGTACAAATAACGGTCATGAAAACTGTTGCAGAAGAACCTTCATTGAGAGTATAGGTGAAATCGTCAGTAGTGACACCGTCATTGCAATAGTTTGCATTGGGTGTGTAGATTACATTGTTGCTGTTGTTTACTACAGTTCCGTTGTTGGGTTGGGTAGTGTTGATGATTGTTATCGTTCCACCATCAATGTCATTATCATTGTTTAACACAGAAATAATTAAACCCTGATCGTCTTCATTTACCGAAAAAGAATCGTTGACGGCAACAGGAGCATCATCAATACAGGTAATGGTGATTTTTACAGTTGCTGTTGAACCTCCATTTAGTGTATAGGTGAAATCATCTGTAGTGACGCCATCATTGCAATAATTTGAATTGGGCCTGTAACTAATAGAGGGTCCAAAAGTTCCTACATTACCATTATTTGATTGCGTATAAGACTCTATAAATTTAAAACCACCATCCACATCAGTATCATTGTCTAATACACGAAGATAGATAACTCCGATATCTTCGATAGCAGTTGCAGTATCATCAACCGCCGTTGGGGCAATATCTAAATCAAAAATATATGCAGCGCCTGAGTCATAGCCTGTTACTTGATCTCTATCATCTCCATTGCTGCCAATTATTGACTGACCTCCTTCCATGTCAATGGAATTACCAAAAGTATCCGTAAGCAAAGAGGGTGTATCTGTATGAAAAATTTGATTTAGGTATGTCCATGAGCTACTATCATGAAAATAGCTATATACAGAACCAGAATTACTCTGAATTTCGTCAGTGCCAGTGGCTCCGATTAGCATTTTATTTCCATCAATGCTTACTGCAAAACCAAAATTATCATAAGCTTGAGCATCACTTGCTGTGAATTTTTCTCCCGAATCCCAGATAAAAGTACTTGGATTATATTCAAATACGTAGGCAGAACCAGATCTTGTACCATCATCACTGTTATCAGGGGCTCCCACCAGCACTCTATCACCTGATAAACTAATGCTATAACCAAATCTATCACCAACTGCCATATCCGTACCTGCTGTGAAAATCTGAGTTTCAGACCATATAGCTCCAGATTTTTCAAAAACATAAACCTTGCCTGTATTTGCTCCTAATACAGCATCATCTGCTCCTGGAGCACCCATAATTAAACGATTACCTTGCAAGTCTAAACTAGTACCTAAATGATCATTGAGCAATGAGTCTGATGCCAACAATATTTGTGATTCCAGCCAAGTGTTGTTTACGAATTCAAAAACATACACAGAACCTGAACCATTAACAATATCATCATTTTGAGGTGCGCTAACTACCAATTGATCCCCATCAATACTTACACTGGTTCCAAACCTATCATTAAACGCATTATCCGAAGCCATTATTCGTTGGACAAGATTCCAACTTCCCGCAACATCGCGTTCATAAATGTATGCAGCCCCTGTGAATTGTTGTGTTCCGAAAATTGCATTTGGTGCTCCTACTATAATACGATCACCAGAAATCCCAACAGAAGCAGCAAAGTTTTCAGAGGCTTGAGGTGGAATCAGTTTGACTTTTTCAATCCAATCATTTCCATCATATTCAAAGACATAAGCAGCTCCTGTTAGCTCTCCATCGATTTTTGCTTGATTGGCTCCAACAACAGCATAGTTTCCAGAAATTTTTACTGCTCCACCAAACAAATCATCCATGGCTCCATCTGATGCCACTAGTTTTTGATCTTGGGTAATTGCAAAAACACCGTTGGATAAAATCATTAAGAATAGAGTGATAAAATAGGAGTATATCACTTTTGAAGGCTTGTCGAAATTGTACATGGTTACACCATTAAATTTATTTAATTATAGACTTAATGGATAATGTCAGTTTTTACTGACATTAATTTTCAAATTATTTTCCGATAAAGTTATTTGAGAATACCCTAATCCCGATATAGAATCGCAACTTAGAGTGCAGGTAATTGATGTGCATAAGGAATTCACAAAAACCAAATGCAGCAGTCATTTACCTATGGCTACACTGAGCATGATTCGTGCTTTTTTCCATTCGCGAATGACCGTACGTTCACTGATGTTTAAAAGTTTGGCGATTGCATCAAAATCCATTTCTCCAAAGAAACGGTAAGTGAATATTTGCTCAAGGCGAGGCGAGAAGTTTTTAAGTTTGACTAATTGACGCTCTAAATCTAATAAATAATCCGATTGTTGATAAATTTCTTCTTGAGGTAAATTTTTATTGTCATCAATCGATGTCATCAGCTTATACTTTCTCGCTTGTTCTATTAATAGATGTCGCATAACAACAGAACAATAGGCAAAAAAATGATTCCTATCATTGAAGGATGTTTTTGTTTCTTTGGTTTTTAACCAAGCTTCGTTGACCAAAGCAGTGGTATTTAATCCATTCGATTTGATTTTAAACTTTTGAGATTTGGCGATCATCTTTAAATTTAGATATATACTTTCCATGTCTTTTTGTTGCACAGGAGAAAGATTCTTTTGGTCAGAGTTGAGTATTTTTGTAAAGTGATTGTTTGCCATTACAACATAGTAACAAAGCTTGAATAAATTAACAGGGATAATTTCTAATTATTTATCATATGGCTCTAATCTCGGTATAGAAATGCAATATTTTGCTGCAAACAGTTAGTATGACAAGTAGCTTGTCTGAGGCGACAATTAAAAATGAGAATTAGATATTTTAACTATTGATTTAACAATTTCGGCATTAGGGTACTAACCAAGCTTGCAGAATTATTGAGGTTTGAGGTAGATTATTATCTCTTCATGACAAAACAATTCTCCAACAGGGACAGGCTTTAAAAAAAACATGAAATAAATGAATATATTTTAATATTAGGCTTTTATTTAAGAATCAAGGTGTATATAATACCCGACCTTGTTTAAGGAAGCTTTTATTTGCTTTCTCACTGGGACGTCGTCAAGTGGTAAGACACCAGATTTTGATTCTGGCATTCGCAGGTTCGAGTCCTGCCGTCCCAGCCATATTCATGCCCGCAATAGGTTTTCTTATTGCGGGCATATTTGTATTTGAAATCATTGCTTTAAAGTATTTTAAACAATGATTTACAACATAAGCCTGTGGCATTAAAATAACGCAACTTTTTATGCCAAATCAGACAACGAGCAAGCACCATGATAGTTGATAGCAGTATTAAACTTTTTACTGGAAATGCCAACCCTAAATTAGCTCAAAATATTGCTAAATACCTAGGATTGCCTCTTGGAAAAGCTTACGTAGGACGATTTAGCGATGGTGAAGTAGCCGTTGAGATTATCGACAATGTTCGTGGACAGGATGTCTATATCATACAACCCACTTGCATTCCTACTGCTGATAACTTTATGGAATTGTTAGTCATGGTTGATGCGTTGAAACGGGCTTCTTGCAAATCAGTCACAGCAGTTATGCCTTATTTTGGTTACGCGCGGCAAGACAGAAGACCTCGATCTTCACGCGTGCCCATAACAGCAAAAGTTGCTGCAAAAATGATTGGAGCCGTTGGAACTGACCGCGTGCTAACCATCGATCTGCATGCTGATCAAATACAAGGTTTTTTTGATATTCCCGTTGATAATGTCTATGCATCGCCACTAACTCTGGCCGATATTTGGTGCCGATACGATGCTACTGAAGTGGTGGTCGTTTCTCCCGATATTGGTGGCGTGGTTCGAGCACGTGCTATTGCTAAAAGAATCGGAGCAGACTTGGCCATTATTGACAAACGCCGACCTAAGGCCAATATGGCTACGGTTATGAACATCATTGGTGATATCGAAAATAAAATCTGTATTCTTGTCGATGACATGATTGATACAGCAGGAACATTATGTGCCGCCTCCACTGCTTTGATGGAACGGCAAGCAAAAGAAGTCATCGCCTATTGTGTGCATCCCATACTTTCAGGCAATGCCATAAAAAACATAGAAAATTCAGGCTTAAAAGAGTTGGTCGTGACTGACACCATTCCTCTACGCGAGGCAGCCGTGAATTGTAAAAAAATTAGGCAATTAAGTGTCGCAGAGATGCTTGCTGAGACTATTCGACGCATTGCCAACAAAGAATCTGTCAGCGAAATGTACGTTGACTAATAGCGTTTTCTTGAATTGATATAACACTAAATTTATCGCAAGAAAACTTTACCGTTTTACTTGGTCGCAAAGTAAAACACACTTAAATAAAACTTAGGAGAGACACATGTCTATATTTAAAATTGATGCTGAATTGCGTGATGATTTAGGGAAAGGTGCGAGCCGCCGCCTACGTCACGAAAATAAAGTTCCTGCCATTATTTATGGCTCAAACAGAGAACCAAGAGCTATTTCTCTTGTACATCACAAAATCTTGAAATACATAGAAGATGAAACATTTTTCACCAGTATTTTGGAATTAAAAGCCGCCGGAGGCCAACGTCAAAAAGTAATTTTACGTGACATGCAACGTCATCCTTCAAAACCTATCATCATGCACATGGATTTCCAAAGAGTTGCTGAAGATGTTATGCTTACTATGAATACACCGTTGCATTTCTTAAACGAAGATGAAAGTGAAGCGGCTAAAACTTCTGGCATTATCGTTTCTCACCTTCTTACTGAAGTTGAAATTTCTTGCTTACCTGAAAACTTACCAGATTTTATTGCTGTTGATTTGGCTGAGTTTAAAGAAGGGGACGTTGTTCGTTTAAGCAACTTAAACCTACCAGAAGGTGTTACTCTAACCGCCTTTACTCATGGTGATATAGACGAGCATGATGAAGTCGTTGTTGCCACAACTCATGTCCAAGCTAGCTCTGACAGTGATAGCGAAAGTGATGACGAAGTAGAAACTCCAGAAACTCCAGCAGAATAAGTCTAGACGGAAATGCAAAATAAACAGCTCCTTTTGGGAGCTGTTTTTATTTGAAGTAATCCAAATGAAAAAAATAAAATTAATCGTTGGTCTTGGCAACCCTGGCAATAAATATGCTCAAACGCGTCATAATGCTGGATTTTCCTTTGTTGATGCTCTGTGCGAAAAGCATTCTATTGCATTAAAAACCAATAAAAAATTTCATGGATTAGCGGAAAAAGCCTCGCTGTTTGGCCACACTGTTTGGATACTAAAACCAGATACCTATATGAACCTTTCTGGCAATGCTGTTGCAAGCTTGGCCAATTTTTACAAAATAAGCACCGATGAAATCCTCGTCGCTTATGACGAACTTGATCTGCCCGTTGGAACAGCCAAACTCAAAAAAGGCGGTGGTCATGGAGGGCACAATGGTTTACGTGATATTATTGCAAAAACTGGCCACAATGATTTTTACCGATTGCGTTTGGGTATCGGTCATCCAGGGCACAAAAGCAAAGTCCTTTCATGGGTCTTAGGTCGTCCTTCGACCGAGGATGAAATTAGCATCGAACATTCAATCTCAAAAACCCTCTCAATTATCGAAGATTTGCTCGATGGACAGTTGGAAAAAGCCATGAAAGAGCTCCATACTCAGTAACTATTGTAGTTAAGAGCTTGCACGAGAAGCCTCTTGTTTATCGACCAATTTCAACAACCCAGTCACACCACCTTGCATGCTGTAAACATCGTAACCCAAAGTCGCTAACAGAAAAGCGGCTGATGCACAGCGCAAACCCGTGTTTGAACAAGTGACTATCGTGGTGTTTTTATCTAATTTATTTCCACATTCTTCACGCAGAACACTAACAGGAATATGAACACAATCTTGAAAACTGAGGTTGTCAAATTCATCTTTTTCACGAACATCAAGCAATACAGCACCATCGAGTATCAGTTCGTAACTGGCATCCGTCGTTAACCAACGAACAACGTGACTTTTTAATAATGATGAAAACTTTTCACCGACCATTTTCATTAACACACCATTACTTTTCATGCGAACTGAAGCAGTTCTAGGCTCTTTACTAACCAAGGCCTGCTCACCAAAAAGAGTGCCTGATTGCAAGCTGGCGACTAACTCCTCCCCTTCAGCAACACACTTAAAAACCTCAGCTGTACCCTTGACAATAATATAACAGAAATCACCAGAATCACCCTCTGTAATTACCTCTTCTCCATCTGTAACATAAACAGGTTCTAGGTTTTTAAAAATTTGATCTACATGTCCCCGAGGCAGCATTTGTACGGCTTTGGAGATCAGTAAGCCGACCACCCATTTGTAAGATGCATGTCCACGCAGTGGACTGTCAGGGCTAGACTCCTTGAATAGATTATCCCAAACAGTAAAATGATCCAGAAAAATATTGTTCATTATCATGACTTTGACAGAGGGTGTTGTAACGACAGATTCGAGTTTTTTTTGGGTATTGACTTCTCCAACAGGATAGTAAGATTGCAAAGAAGATGATTTCAAGAGCTTTTCTCGACCTGAAGGATAAGTAATCTTAACCGCTCCATCAATAATGTATTTAGCATTAATCTTATTATCATCTAAGGAAAATATATCCTCGCCCTTTTTAAATTCTACAACTTCAAATTGTTGCAACAATAGTGGTAAGAATTTTTCTTCCATTTTATTAAATGGATAATAATTTTTGAGTTCATCAACTGTGATCATGCTGTCCTTCCTCGTTACTTTTATTTACGATAACACATTGCGACAAAAAATCAAGATTGTGATTAAACTCGGTAAATTTTTATTCAAACTCAAAACAACGCTGACGTTGCGCATAAAGCAACATCACAACCACAGGAATACCAATAAGAGCTGTCAACAAAAAGAAACTTGCAAAACCCCAAGACTCAACAAAGCTTCCAGAAAAACCCCCTAAAACCTTAGGAAACAAGGTCATCACTGAACTAAACATCGCATACTGTACCGCTGTAAAGGTTTTATTGACCAATAACGACAAAAAGCCAATAAAAGCCGCTAATGCTACACCTGATGACAAGTTATCTGCCGAAATAACCAGTACAAGAAACTCAATACTTTTGCCCGTTTGAGCCATAATCATAAACAGAATATTTGTTGAAGCCGACAATACAGCCCCATAAATCATAATGCGAATAATGCCATATTTAACCACCATCAAACCACCGACAAAACCACCTGTAAGAGTCATAATCAAGCCAAATGTCTTGACAACACCCGCAATTTCACTCAAATCAAATCCCATGTATTGATAAAAGAGATTAGCACTAACACCCATAACAATATCCGAAATTCTATAGGTACAAATGATTCCAATCAGTAGCCACAGGTGTTTTTTATGACGCTTAAACAAATCAGCAACAGGCTCTATATAAACCGACCGAATCATTGTCCGATTGGTAAATGGAGCTTTATAAACAGCTTGACTGATGGCAATAGCGACAACGAAAGCCAGTACCAGTTGAATAAGCGAAAAAAGAAATTTCGACACCATTGTATTGGCTATACTAGAAGCAACAATCTCAATGAATTGTTTTTTATAAGGAGATGTGAAGGAGTACATACTTATAAAACAAAGCACAGCTATAACAAAAATTAAAACAATAGCCAAATAGTCTCTTGCTTCAAAAGACAACTGCTGCCCTGTTCTTTTAGGCTCTTTAATGACTAAAGTTGTAACAATACCTACCAGCATTAAGGAAGACATTATCAAATAACTGGATTGCCACGCTTTATAAACATAATTTTGTACAGAAGTTCCAAAATAATCGGCCAAGTACAGGGCTCCAGCACCAGAAGTAATCATCCCTAAACGGTAACCAATGATATAAAGAGAAGACAGCATAGCAATATCTTGCTTGTTTGATGCCTCGATGCGCCAAGCATCAATAAGAATATCCTGAGTAGCAGCTGAGAAACCCAGCAAAACAGAAGCAAAAGCCATCATTGACAAGTAATGCCTCCCTTTTGCAGGGTCAATAGAGGCCATCCACACCAAGGAAAAGACGATAAGCAGCTGAATAAGCAGCAACCAACCTCGTCTTTGCCCTAATTTTCGGGTCAAAAAAAGCACAGGCAAACGATCCACCAAAGGCGACCACAAAAACTTAAAAGAATAACCCAATGCAGCCCAACTAAACATCGTAATCGAAGCCTTTTCTATACCCACCTGATCTAACCACAATGACAATGAGGAAAAAATCAAAAAATAGGGCAAACCCGCAGAAAAACCAAACAAGGTCATATGCGCAAACTTTCTGTGGAAAACATGTCGAATTGTCGTCTTTATTTTATCCATGATTCTAATTTTATTATTGGACAAGCTTGTAGTGTAATGGGGATTCTCCTTCAATAACAGTAATCCCGTAAATCTATAACTGTTTCATTCCAATTGCTTTGTTTTGCTTAAAATTTTCATCTTAAACCCAAATTCAACTAGTGAAAAAATGATACAATTCACATTATTTCAACACATTAAAGACAATGACGACAAATCCACAGCAATTTCCTGAAAAATCATTCTTCGTACAAGGCCCTGCTGGGGCGATTGAATGCCTTGCTAGTTCTCCAAATGAAAGTGAAGCAAGAAAAACTGTCGGAATCATTTGCCATCCCCACCCTCTTTTTGGCGGCACCATGCATAACAAAGTCACTCATATGATTGAAAAAGCCTACCGCGAACTTGGTCTGCATACGGTGCGATTTAATTTTAGGGGAGTGGGTGAATCTGCTGGAGAATTTGATAATGGTGTTGGTGAAACCGATGATTTACTAGCAATCTATCATTGGATAAAAGACATCCTGCCTGAATACGACATTTGGCTGGCGGGATTTTCCTTTGGCTCTTATACCGCATTGCGTGCTTGCCCAGAGATCAAGCCTTCGCAATTTTTGACTGTAGCTCCGCCAGTAGAACGTTACGATTACAGCGAATTGCCCATTCCGGATTGTCCGTGGTTGGTCATACAAGGCGAAGACGATGATGTCGTCACTCCTAAAGCTGTTTATGACTATGTGAATGGATTAGATCCTCGGCCTCAGCTCGTCACTTTTAAAGCAGGGCACTTTTTTCATCGCCGCCTGATTGATCTAAAAGGTGCCATTGTCAATGGAATACTCCGACAGTTAGCTGATCCCAGTGCAAGCCTAGAAGAATAAAATGCCAGTTATAAGCCCTCTAGAAGACTATCTTGCTAGGGTGAACGCTGGAGAAATCCAACAAGATCCACTGCAAAATGAAGTTGTATTGGCCTTTGAAGATTTGCATCAAAATCTAAATAAGGCAAAAAAATCTTGGCTTTTTAAAAGCCGCCCGCCTTTTTTTGGCTTGTATATCTATGGCTCAGTTGGTCGTGGCAAAACTTTTCTGATGGACTTGTTTGTAAACAGCCAAAACAAAAATTCCATTAAAAGGCTACACTTCCATGCTTTTATGCACTGGTTTCACCAACAACTGCACGCTGTACAAGGTCAGCAAGATCCGATTAATTCGGTTATCAAAAATTTAGCCTTAGAAGTCAATGTCTTGTGCTTGGATGAATTTCTGGTTCACGATATTACCGATGCAATGATTTTATCACGCATTTTACTAACCCTAGAAAAACACAAAATTTCACTGGTGACGACTTCCAACATCCATCCCATTGATCTATATACGGGTGGTTTGCAGCGTAAAAAATTCGTGCCCGCCATTGCTTGGATGCAAGAAAACATGCGCATTATCCAGTTAGATGGCCATTACGATTATCGTGTTCACCACCCTCAGAACAATCAAAAATGGCTCAGCCCTATTACAGAAGACAACCGAAATAAATTTGAAAACAGCTTCAATCACTTAATAAAATCCGAAAAATTGCATTTATCGCCGATAGAAATCAACAAACGCCGCATGCTTGTCATCAAAAGAAGCACATATCATATTATGTTTGATTTTGAAACCCTGTGTCAGCAAGCCCGAAACGCCAGTGACTACATGCAACTCAGTCATCAGTATCAAACAATCTTTATGGTCATTAACAAAGCCATAGACAAAGAGGATCGCAATACTGCCCGTCGTTTTATTACTTTGATTGATGTTCTTTATGATAGTAATACATCCCTTTATGTCTTGTCCAATATTAGTTTTGAACAGCTATATCTGGGCCAAGACCTTGCCTTTGAAATGAAAAGAACCCTCTCTCGTTTGACAGAAATGCAAAACTAATTTTTAATCTACTGCGCACAGGCCGTTCGTCTTATTAAAAATACGGCAAAAGATTTACCAGGATCATCACTGCCAGAAATTCCATCGCTCAATCCTATGGGCTGAACCGGTGGAACTGTGCCCATAGGAATAGAAACACTGTTACCATCATAAATTCCAGCAAGCAAAGCATCCCCATAAATATCAAAGACACTGAATATTTCATAAGAATCACCAACCGTTAAGAAACTTGATGCATCCACAGATACATTATCAGAGTCATCGTAGTTATAAATAGTTAATCTCGCACGATTTAGGTCATATTTGTTCTTTTCTAAGAATACCTTTTTGCCACTATCAGGATGGCTTGTTGTGATTGTATTACCAGGATAGAGACTCGGATCAAGATTGATTAAACTTCCATGAATTGTATTGTTTACCATGGTGATACTTTGCCAACTACTCACTATCCAGACCCCTTCTGCCAGATAATTATCTTTAAAAGTGACATCAACATTTGCTACTGACCCTCCGTAGCCGATCCGAGTACCACGCCCATGAGACCAGCCTTGGTTGTTTTCCAATAACAAACGCGCAACTGGTTGAAAACCTCCGACCAAACAATTGTCTTTTCTTTGGCTAGCACGAGGATCTGATGCTCCTGTTTGAAACCATACATTGTTCTTTATATCAAACCCTTGGATTGAACCATTTTCTGTGTAGGCATGTATTCCTGTTCCAAAACCAAAAAAGATGATGTTATTTTCAATAAGTTTTGTCTCTATTAAATTTTGTGTATAAATAGCATGCCCATGGCCTCGACCTGGAGCAGACCAACCATTGTTATAGATAATATTTCCATAAAGTTCACTGTTTATAGCGGGCTTCCAAAAGGATATTCCTTGCGCGGTATCATGAATAACAAAATTTATTAACTTACTGCTCTCGGCAAAGATTGTTACTCCAGAATTAAGCGTAATGTCGGATGGATTTGAGCCATCAATTAATGTCTCTCTATTGCCATCACTACTCATGACTTCAAAATCACGAAATATAACCCAATCACCGTTTATTGTTAAACCTGCTCCACTTTGTCCCGGTACATTTGTATCTATCACTACATGATTTCCATTCAGAGGTCTTACCGTAATGGGTGAGCCTTGGCGACCTTCTATATTTGAGGTGTATAAACCCGTATATGTACCAGCAAGCACCCAGATTGTATCGCCATCTTGTGCTGGAGATTGGCTGGATAACGCTGTTGCCAAATCCAATGGATTTTCTAACGAACCTGTGCCATTGGATCGCCCATTTACACTGACAAAATAACTATGCCCAATTTCTGGTACCACAATTTCACAACTGTCAATTTTTTCGAAATCGTTTTTATAAATTTCATGGTTAGCAAAAGATACTTTTGCACAGATGAAAGACAAGAAAGAGAGAATGAAAAAAAAATTGATTCGATGCATAAATTAACAGCTAGGGAAAGATGAATTAAGCATTATATTTGTTCACTCTTGAAAAAGTGTTAATTGCCTCACATTTATGCAAACAAGAAATCCTCAAAAAGCTTCATCAGCCATTTAGTTTTTGTGAATTCCTTTGGCACATCAATGAATTGCACTCTAAATTGCGATTCTATATCGGGATTTGGGTAATAAGAGAGTTGATATTGGCTAACTTTTCACTCTCTTAAAATATAAATATACATCTCTATAAATTTGAAACTATATCCAATGTAGCTTTTGAGCGATTAAGTGTATAAAAATGCAAGCTAGGTGCGCCACCCTGCAATAATTGTTCGCACAATTTTGTGATAAATTCATTGCCGTATTGCTGAATTGATTTTCGATCATCACCATAGCTTTGTAACTTGTACTTAAGCCAACGTGGCATTTCAGCTCCACAAAAACCGCAAAAACGATTAATGTTACTGAAATTAGTAATAGGCATAATACCTGGAATGATGGGAATATCAATGTCTGCTTTTTGGCATTCTTCTACATAGGCAAAATAGGCATCGGCATTGAAGAAAAATTGAGTGATAGCCGTAGAGGCTCCTGCAGCAACTTTTTGTTTAAAGAATTTAATTTCACTGTCTAGTGAGTTTGATTCTGGATGAATTTCTGGATAACAGCCAACGGTTATTTGAAATTGGTCTTCAAATTCTGTTTTAATAAATTCGATCAATTCATTGGCATGTCGAAAATAACCAACCGAACCCATTCCCGAAGGAACATCGCCACGAAGTGCCAAAATAGTGCGAATGTCATGATCCAAATAGTTTTGTAAGAGCTTTTTAATGGAATCTGGTGTACCACCCATGCACGATAGATGAGGGATAACCAAAGGTGTTTTGTGAGTTTTTAATTCCAGCACTGTTTCTGCTGTGGCCTCAACAGTTGAGCCACCTGCTCCAAATGTCACTGAAAAAAAATCAGGATTGAGTTTTCGGAGTTGTTCTTGCGTATTTTGCAAAATAACTTTTTGCTCATCGGTACGAGCTGGGAAAAATTCGAAACTTAATTTTACTTTTTTCATTTTCATTCTCTTTGCAAATGACCCAAATCCCGATATAAAAAAGGATTTCTATATCGGGATTGAGTCCAATTTTACTTAATAGCGGTAATGCTCTGGCTTGTATGGGCCATCAGGAGTCACACCAATATAAGAGGCTTGTTTTTCTGTTAAACGTGTCAATTTAACTCCAACTCTATCCAAATGCAAACGCGCAACTTTTTCGTCCAATCTCTTTGGTAAAACATAAACTTCGTTGTTATATTTATCACCATCAACAAACAATTCAATCTGTGCTAACACTTGGTTAGTGAATGAATTAGACATAACAAAGCTAGGGTGACCTGTGCCACAACCTAAGTTGATTAAGCGACCTCTTGCTAAAAGAATAATTCTTTTGCCATCTTCAAAAATCACATGGTCCACTTGGTCTTTAATATTGTCCCATTGGCATTTTTCTTCGAGTCCTGCCACATCAATTTCGTTATCAAAATGACCAATATTACAAACGATCGTTTGGTTCTTCATTTTAGCCATGTGATCAAAAGTAACGATGTTGTAATTGCCTGTGGCTGTCACAACAATATCCACCTGATCACAAACATCGTCCAAAGTCACTACGCGATAACCTTCCATAGAAGCTTGCAATGCGCAAATTGGATCCACTTCTGTGACGAGTACAGTTGCACCTAGGCCACGTAAAGATTGAGCACAGCCCTTACCCACATCACCAAACCCACAAACAACAGCGACCTTACCTGCAATCATGACATCCGTAGCACGCTTGATGCCATCGACCAAAGACTCGCGGCAACCGTATAAGTTATCGAATTTTGATTTTGTTACAGAGTCATTGACATTAATAGCAGGAAAAGGCAGTTCACCTGCTTTGGCCAATTCGTACAAACGATGAACACCTGTTGTGGTTTCTTCTGTCACACCTTGGATACCAGCCAATGCTTTTGTGTACCAACCGTTACTTGTTGGCAAGCGTTTTTTGATCGAGTTAAAAAGGCAAATTTCCTCTTCTGATTCAGGATTATCAAGAATAGAAGCATCTTTTTCTGCTTTTGAACCCAACATCAATAGCATGGTTGCATCGCCACCATCATCCAAAATCATATTAGGCGTTCCACCATCTGACCATTGCATGATTTTGTGTGTGTATTCCCAATATTCATCCAAAGTTTCCCCTTTGACTGCAAAAACGGGAATGCCTTGTTCAGCAATAGCGGCTGCCGCATGGTCTTGGGTAGAATAAATATTACAACTCGCCCAACGCACGTCGGCACCTAGCGCACGTAAAGTTTCAATGAGGATAGCTGTTTGCACAGTCATATGCAATGAACCGGCAATGCGAGCACCTTTTAAAGGCTGAGCGTCTTTGTACTCATCCCGAATAGTCATCAAACCTGGCATTTCTGTTTCGGCGATACGGAATTCTTTGTGACCCCATTCTGCTAAACCAATATCAGCAATGATGTAATCGTTTTGTTTGTCTTGTTGTGTCATATTGTTTGTCTCTAAATAATTATTGTTTGTTTGGTGGGCTTGTTGCACAGAACAAGCCTCACGGGATTGGGGTTATAAACCAGCCGCATCTTTTAAAAGTTCTGCTTTGTCGGTTTTTTCCCAACTGAAATCGGCATCTTCACGACCCAAATGACCGTATGCAGCAGTTTTTTGATATATTGGGCGAATCAAGTCCAAACCAGTGATGATTCCATAAGGGGTTAAATCGAAATGTTCGCGCACCAATTCTTCAATACGTGACTCTGGTATTTTGTTGGTTCCAAACGTAGTCACGCTAATTGATGTTGGCTTGGCCACGCCAATAGCATAAGAAACCTGTACTTCACAGCGATCTGCAAGTCCAGCGGCAACAATGTTCTTAGCCACATAACGTGTCGCATAAGCAGCAGAACGATCCACTTTAGAAGGGTCTTTGCCAGAAAAAGCACCACCACCATGTCGCGCCATGCCACCATAAGTATCCACAATAATCTTACGTCCTGTTAGGCCACAATCGCCAACCGGGCCACCGATGACAAATTTACCTGTTGGATTAATGTGATATTGGGTGTTTTCATCCAACCACTCGCTAGGCAAAACAGGCTTGATGATTTCTTCCATCACCGCTTCACGTAGATTATCCAAAGAAATTTCTTCGTCGTGTTGGGTTGATAACACTACGGCATCAATGGCCACAGGTTTATTATCAACATAGCGGAATGTTAATTGGCTCTTAGCATCTGGTCGCAACCATTTGAGTGCCCCTGATTTGCGCATTTGGGCTTGGCGTTCAACCAATAAATGCGAATAAGTAATCGGTGCTGGCATTAAAACTTTTGTTTCGTTGGAAGCATAACCAAACATCAAGCCTTGGTCTCCCGCGCCTTGTTCTTTGGCTGTTTCACGATCAACACCTTGGTTGATATCAACGGATTGCTTACCTATCAATGACATTACCGCACAGGTATGGCCATCAAAACCAACGTCTGAATTGTTATAACCAACATCGGTAATCACTTTGCGAACCACATCATCCAAGTCAACCCAGGCAGAGGTAGTCACCTCACCTGCAATGATTGCAGTACCGGTCTTAACCATGGTTTCACAGGCAACACGTGCTGATTTGTCTTGTGTTAATATTGCATCTAATACTGCATCAGAAACCTGATCAGCAAGCTTATCTGGGTGTCCTTCGGATACGGATTCCGAGGTGAAAAGATAGTCACTCATATTGTATATATCTCTATGTTCGAATAAAGAGATATATTTTATCCGCATTTTTAAAAATGTGTCATTAATTTGTCTATGTTTAGTGAAAATTAATGCAAAAATAGCTAAAATAATCAAATAATTTAAAAAAGAGACCCTATGTCAACGATAAAAGGATTCATAATTTTAATAGTTGTAATCTTCAACACACTTTTTTGGGTGCCCATTTTGGTGTTATTTTCTGTTGTTAAGTTTATTTTACCTGTGGCTTTGTTGCGAAAAAAACTATCTCAATTTTTAGTCTGGATTGCTTACAACTGGATTTGGTTAAACAGTAACATCCATTCCTTGTTACATGGCAACAAAATCGCATTATCAGGAATGAATGATCTGGATAAAAATGACTGGTATTTGGTTATCAGCAACCACCGAGCGGCTGCGGATATTCCTATTTTACAAAACATCTTTTATAAAAAAATTCCTTTTTTAAAATTTTTCCTGAAAAAAGAACTTATTTATGTGCCCTTTTTGGGAGTTGCTTGGTGGGCGCTTGACTTCCCTTTTATGCGACGATTTTCTGCCGCTTATTTGGCCAAAAACCCCCACATGAAAGGCAAAGATTTAGAAGTCACAAAAAAAGCCTGTGAAAAATTCAAGGACTACCCTATTTCTGTGATTAACTTTATAGAAGGCACTCGCTTTACTCAACAAAAGCACGACAAACAACATTCAAAATTTAAGCATCTTCTCAAACCCAAATCAGGTGGCATAGGTTTTGTACTTGGCTCGATGGGCGCTCAAATTAAATACTTAATTCAAGTGAGTTTAAACTATGCTCCCAAAGCTCCTTCAGCATGGGAATATTTATGCGGTGATTACCAATCCGTTGAAGTTATAGTTGAAAAAATTAAAATCCCAGAAGAATTAAAGAACAAAAACTACATCACCGATGCCGAGTTTAGAAAAAATTTACAAAACTGGCTCAACCAATTGTGGGAAAAACAAGACCAAAGACTAGAGGAACGCCACACAGCTCATGAGTGAAGCATTGTTCAATATCGTTTTTAAAGGCCGATTCACTAGCAATATTGATAAATCCAAGGCTGTGTTACATTTTTCCAAACTCTTTAAACTGCCGCAAAACAAGGCCGAACTGTTTTTTGATGGCAAAGCTCGCACTCTAAAAAAAGACCTCAATCTTGACCAAGCCAGCCATTTTAGAAAAGCACTGAAAAAAGCAGGATTACGTGTTTCACTAGTTAAACAAATAAGCCAAGAAAAATCACAGAAACAACTGACTTTATCAGAAGTTGGAGTTGTGATTGTTAACAAGCCTTTTAAAGCTCCCAAAAAATTTGATACTTCGCAACTGCATTTGGATGAAGTCGGCATAAAGATTGTAGAAGCCAAAAAAGTCGAAGCTCGGGAATTTGACTTGCAAGGGTTTCAGTTGGACGAAGTTGGCGTACAAATGACTGAAAAAAAGGAAACTCTCAAACCAGACTACGATCTTTCTGGCTTAAGCATTGACAAAGTCGGAGCTATCATCAGTCATAAACAAAAAGTTCCTCCGCCTGAGTTAGACATTTCAGACCTGAGCGTGGATGAAGTTGGGGCAACTTTGGTGAAGAAAAAGAAAACTCCAAAAGCAGATATTAACACCGACAATATTTCCCTCTCTTAATTCCTTTTCTAAATTCCCATTCTTTTGAGTGTACAGCTCAATGAGTGTATCAGAAAATAGAATTTTACTCACTGACCTTTATTTTCATGAAATTCGTTTCAATGCAGAACTATTCAGTTAAAATAAGCCCATAACAAAAGTCTATTCAATTATTAAATGTCGCCTAAACAATATCAAATCAATCAAAAGAACTTCAACACTTGGTACAAGCTCAGCATTCAAGAACGCAATGAACGCAATAACCAAGCAATAGACACCATCCTATTGCCTTGGAAAATAATGATTCGACGTTCGAAAAAACAGCCCTTGCCAGGATTAGCTGGTTTCCATGTGGTATTTTTTCACATTCCTAAAACGGGCGGAACCACATTGGACTATTTAACAGCCAAAAATTACCGCATTGATTATGTTTACCAAGTGAATGCCCCTGCTTTTGAACAACACATAGCTGGCATATTCAAAAATAACACGATGTTTCGAACACTCATGGGGCATTACGAATTAAACGATTATTTTTACCAATTATTTGATCGCAAAAAAATGGTACAATTTACCATGCTCAGGGAGCCAGTGAGCCGAGTTATTTCTTATTATGATTATTTAAGAACTTCCCCTAACCACCCAAAGTACGGATTAGCCAAAACGTTAACTCTAAAAGAATTTGCTACACACCCACAAATTGATGAAATGCCGAATGGTCAAGCATTCCGACTATTAGGAATGCTCAAAAAAGACTTGTGGAAAAAAACCAAGCTAACAGAAAAACAACTGATTGAAGAAGCAAAAAAGCAACTACAACATCGTTTCACTTTGTTTGGGTTGACCGAGTTGTATGACCATTTTTTGCTGATGGCACAACGCGGTTTAGGCTGGAATGACATCTTCTACCAACGGATGAATTCTTCTAAAGTAAAAACCGATAAATCAACAATTCCTCCCGATGTTATTGAGACCATTCGCCAGCAAAACTCCATTGACATTGCCTTGTATGAATTTGCTAAAGAACTATTTATGCAACGCTTCGAAGAAATGGGGCTTACCGAAGAAATGGTCGCTACTTACAAATCCAATAACAAAAAAGCAGGTGAACTGCTCACAAACCAAATCCAAAGCACGATTAGTTGAATGTCAGAGGCCACCTTAAGACAACAAATCAACAATTATATCCAACTCTTCAAACAGTTGACTGTTAGTTATTACAAGCACCAAAAAAAAGCCTTCTGGAGCATACAACTGCTCAGCATTCTTTCAACAAGCTTGGCCTTATTTTGGATTTTTAGCATTATTTTAGGTATTTCTCATTACCAAAACCCCGAAAACACTCAAGGACTCAAATACCAGTTATTTGCTTGGGTCTTTACCTTGCCTTTGTGGCAATGGCTGTTATTGGCTAGCAGTGCCGGCATTATTTCTGCATGGACTTCCTTTCTTACCATGATGATAGGAAAAAGATCCGCCCTGGATTATCAAAAATACATCAGCAAACGCTGCTTAGAAAAAGTCAGCAACCCCCTTTTTGATCATTGGCCAAAGCAATTTTTACAAACACCACGACAAATAGTGTTACGCATCTTAAAACAAGGAATACAACTCACAGGCTTAACAACAAGGCGGATAACCTTGTCTTTCGTTTCCTTATTCACTTTTATCGCAGCCTTGGCTGTATTGTTTTACTTGGACTCCATGCTCTTACTGTTATTATTCCCACTGGCACTGCTCTACATTTTCATTTTATCTTTAATTAACCGCTACACTGCTCAAACTTCAATACAGGCAGCAGAAACACTTCCTAAAAGCAATTACCGTTTCAACCAGTTATTGACCGCCGTTTTAAACCGAGATATTAAAGTCAACAGCCCTGAGTTCGAAAAAATTTACGATGAATCACTCTACATCAAACAAGCCGATTTAAAATACCAAAGGCGCTTGGCAGAAGTGCATGTTTCTTGGCTCAATACTGGTTTCACGGTTCTTGCAATCGCATTAATTATACTTCATGTCGTTTATACAACAAGCAGCAAAACAATCGATTGGCAACAATTGTTATTCTTCTTGATCGCCTTAAAATACGCAGCAAGCAACTTGCAGCAAGTTTCATCCATTACTGTTGCCTATAGCCGTTTCATGCCTGAAATTCAATTGGTTTTCCGCCTATTGAATACACAAGCATCGGACAAAACAACGGTTTCTTCGCAAATAAAGGCCAATGCTATAGTTTATACCCCTTCCTCTCATTTGGGGAGTTTTGAATTGCAACAAGTTAACAACGGCCTCTCATGGCAAGATGAATGCGAATTTATAAGTCTGACTCAATGCAGACAAATTGACTTTAAAACGGACATGAACAAACAAAAACACCAACAAATTATACTTGTTCATAACAAATTGAAGGCTTTACAAACACTCATAAAAAATAAAAACAGATTTATTGAACGCAACTTTACACACTTTATTATCTATTCTCACCAGCCAGAACAGATACAATACCTCACTCTGCAGCAATTTTTGCAAGCGACTGATACGAAAAGTTTCAGTAATGAGCAAGAAATTGATGCCTATGAATAATTAACAAGAGAAATACAGCATGTCAGAATATCCCATTAGCCGTTTTAATTATCGCGTCTATTACGAACACACCGATGGTGGTGGAGTGGTTTATCATTCCCGCTATTTGAATTTTTTTGAACGCTCAAGAACCGACTGGTTGCGCCAACGCAACATCATCCAATCGAACTTACAGAGCCAGCACAATATCGTTTATGCTGTTACTAGCGCAGATATCAAATATAAAAAACCCGCTCGCATGGATGATACGATTACAGTCAGTTGTCAAATGACTAGAATTAGACGTGCCAGTGTCGAGTTTTATCAAGAAATGCATAACCAAGATATGGTATTATTGGCAACCATTTATATCAAGGCGGCCTGTATCAAGGCTGACACCTTTAGTGTTATGGCCTTACCGCAACAATTAAAAGAGGATTTATTAAGTGAACCAAGATTTTAATTTTATCGAACTGATTATGAATGCCAGTTTGCCCGTTAAGGGCGTTATGTTATTGCTGGTACTGGCTTCCATCACTTCGTGGTGGATTATTTTTGCCAAATGGATGAGTTTAAAGAACGCAGGCACTCGCAGTAAAAAATTTGAAGAAACCTTCTGGTCAGGTGTTGATTTGAATCGTTTGTACGACACTTTAGTCAAAAGAAAAAACAAATCAACAGGCATGGAACAAGTTTTTGAATCAGGTTTTCGAGAATTTTTACGCTCTCGAAAAGCTTCTCAATCCGATGTTAAAGCAACAGAATCTGCCGATCGTGCCATGCGTATTGCCCTCAATCGCGAGATTGATGGCCTCGAACGCCATCTGCCTTTTTTAGCCACCATTGGCTCTATCAGCCCTTATATTGGTTTGTTGGGTACTGTTATTGGCATTATGATTTCTTTTCATGCTTTATCAAACGTCACTCAGGCAACAATCGCCTTGGTTGCTCCAGGTATTTCAGAAGCTTTAATTGCCACAGCTATGGGTCTTTTTTCTGCTATTCCAGCGGTAGTTTTTTACAACAACTTTAACTCAAAAGTGGAGCGACTCTATACCCAATATGACATCTTCAAAGAAGAGTTCTCCACAATTTTACACCGTCAGGCTGGAGGTTAAGCATGCGCCGCCGCCGCAAAACCATGGCAGAAATCAATGTTGTTCCCTATATTGATGTCACTTTGGTCTTATTGATTATTTTCATGATCACCACGCCATTACTCAACTTAGGGGTTGAGGTTAGTCTTCCTGAGTCCAGTGCTAATACCATGGCTATAGAGACGGAGCCCGTTATTATTAATATTGATGAAAAAGGTCAGTTTTTTTTGAGTATTGGCAAAGATTTTGAAGAAATAAGTGAAGAACAGTTGTCTATTAAACTCGAAGCCTTTATCAAAGCCAACAAAGATGTTCCCATTTTAATTGGAGCGGATAGAAAAGTAGATTATGGCCGTGCCTATCAAGCTTTAGTTGTTGCACAACAAGCTGGAGCAACAAAAGTAGGCTTAATATCTGACCCTGTACCCAATGAGCTCTAAAACTCTATGATAGAAACAAAAGTAAAAGTACTTGCTAGTGTTTATACAGCACTATTAATGACGGCACTGCTTTCACTGCTGCTTTTGGGTGGCTTTCAAATGAAGGCGAAACCTGTTAAGGGATCGACCATAAAAGCCATTATGGTCGATGTCTCGCAATTACAAAGCAGAAAAAAAAGCAAAAAAACAACAAAACCACCAGTAAAAAAACCACCAGTTAAAAAACCGAAAATTAAAAAACAAACCACAAAGAAAGCGCCTGTAAAAAAAGAAGTCAAGAAAGAGAAAAAAGCCCCACCAAGAATTGTTAAAAAAACACCCAAAGTTGACACCCAAGCGATTAAAAAAGAAAAAGAAGAAGCAAGAAAGCGTCAAAAAAAGCGCGAAGAAATACAAAAAAAGAGAAAGGAGCTGGAACGCATTCGCAAAAAAGAGAAAGAATACTTACAAGAACTACAAAAAAAAATCAAAAACGAAACCAATAAAAAGCCTGAAAATAAAAATCTCGGTTTTAAAAAAGGAGTCACTGAAGCGGATAAAATCAACCGTTTGCGCACTGCATGGCAGCTGGCTGTCATTGCAAAAGTGCACTCCAAATGGAGCAAGCCAGCCTCAAAAACAAAAAATTTAGAGTGTTACGTCAAAGTCAAACAAATTCCTGGTGGCGGAGTCATTGATGCCACCATCAGTTCGCCATGCAATGCCAATACACTAGAAAAACGTTCAATCATAGCCGCCATCAAAAAAGCCGATCCATTGCCTTACAAAGGCTTTGAAAAAGTCTTTGATCGCAATGCCACATTTATTTTTAACCTCGACAAATAAGCTATCAACAATCCCATGACATATCTCCCTCAAGAAATCATAAAAAACAAACGCGACAATAATGAATTGTCACAAGCCGAGTTGGATTTTTTTATCCAAGGCATAACGGACGAAACCATCAGCGAAGGGCAAATTGCAGCAATGGCAATGGCGGTCTATTTTAATGGCATGACACAAACCGAGTTAACTAATTTCACTCGCAGTATGGTTAACTCAGGTGAAACCCTAAAATGGCAGGACATGCAACTCAACGGCCCTCTTCTTGACAAACATTCAACAGGAGGTGTCGGTGATAAAATTAGCCTTATGTTGGCGCCTATTATTGCCTCTTGCGGTGGTTATGTACCGATGATTTCAGGCCGAGGTCTTGGACATACAGGCGGAACATTGGATAAATTTGATGCCATATCTGGCTACAATACAACACCCGATAATAATTTATTTAGGCAAACGGTTAAGCAAGTCGGCTGTGCAATTATCGGCCAAACAGCAAATTTGGCTCCTGCAGACAAGCGCTTTTATGCAACTCGCGATATCACTGCAACTGTTGACAGCATTCCGTTGATAACCGCCTCCATTTTATCCAAAAAACTAGCCGAAGGATTGCACGGTTTGGTTATGGATATTAAAACCGGGAGCGGTGCTTTTATGGCGGATTACTCCGAAGCCCAAAAGCTAGCCAAATCGATTTTTAATGTTGCCAATGCTCATGATGTCAAAACCACGGCCATCATTACCGACATGAGCCAAGTTATTGGCTCTACAGCTGGCAATGCCCTAGAGGTTCAAGAAACCATTGCTTACCTCACAGGAACTCATCAAGAGACTGTATTGCATCAATTGGTCACATGCCTTTGTGCTGAGATGCTTGTCCAAGGTCAACTTGCTGCTGATTATAATGAAGGTGTCAAACAAGTAGAACTCAGTCTCACTTCAGGAAAAGCAGCTGAAACATTTGCAAAGATGGTGAGTGCTCTTGGTGGCCCAAATGACCTCTTGCAAAACCCCAATACCTACTTAGCATCAGCCAATGTAGTTCAGCCCATTTATCCTAGCCAAACCGGTTTTATTGCAAGCATGGATACCCGCTCCATTGGAATGACCGTCGTAGAACTTGGCGGAGGTCGCAAAAAAGCCAGTGATATCATTGACTATTCCGTTGGTTTTAGCCAATTCTGTCATATTGGCGACCGCGCAGAAAAAGACAAACCCATAGCCGTTGTTCATGCCCGCACTCAAGAACAAGCAGACAATGCCAGCAAGAAAATCCAAGAAATAGTAAAAATAGCAAACACTCAACAAGCTAGCCCAAAAGCTATTCTAGAAAAATTGTAATTGTTGAACATATTTTCTATATCGGGATCTGGGTAATACCCAAATCCCGATATAGATAATCACAATGAGAGTACAAGCCCAGAATGCGCAAAGAAATCCTCATAAAGCTTCATCAGCAATAAATCAAAGAGTCACTCGACAAGCTTCGAAGGTGTTTTTATACAGAATATCCCCTGCATTTAAATTGCTATAATTGGGGTCAAGAGTTAAATCCGCATAGTGATGCACCTTAAAAGTCACTGTGGTAGTATCGATTCCACCTAAACTGGTACCACCGCTGTCAACCATGGTGATTTGCAGGTCAGCAACGCCACTGTTATTGGTATTTATGTCAAGGTTTAACTCTCCATTATTGGTGATAAACATCGCACTGATTATTGCATTGGGATCACCATTAGCCTGAGCTGAGATAGAAAGAGTGTAAGTTTGAGAAGATTCGTTTTCTGGTCCAACCGAGATATTATAAGCAAAATTTGGAACCTGCACAGTCACAGCATTACCTCCAGTGACATCTGTGGCATCAATATCACACAGCAAATCGAAACTTGGGGCTACATTAGGCATTGGGCATAAGCCTCCATCCGTGATTTGCCAACCATCTGTATTAATCATATTGTCTCTGGCATTTTGCCCAGAAGCGCTACAATATTGACTATTGCCACCATGAAAAACAACTCCACTTTGCAAATTTTGAGAATTAAAGCCTATTAATAACGAGTCATAATCCGCACTGGGCAAGGTTACTCCCAAAAACATATCATTCATCACCGTTACGGAAGAGACATCCCAACTACTCGTATTTGGATTGGCAGAAGTAGCATTTTCGAACATACTGCGCATATTTGTGACCAAAGAAGTATTCCAGCCGCTAGTATCAGGATTTGCTAAGCTTGCTCCCGAAAACATCGATTGCATGCTTATTACTGAGTTAGTCACCCAGTTACTGGTGTCTGGTTGAGCAGATGCAGCATTTTCAAACATAAACATCATTTTTGTAACTAGGGAAGTATCCCAGAGACTGGTGTTTGGGTTGGCCATTGCAGCATTTCTAAACATTCCCTCCATGCTCGTCACCAAACTAGTATCCCAGAGACTGGTGTTTGGATTGGCCATTGCAGCATTACTAAACATTGAACTCATATTCGTCACCAAACTAGTATCCCAATTACCAGTATCAGGTGCAGCAGAAATCGCATTGGCGAACATCTGGGACATGTTATTAACAGCAGATGTGTTCCAATTACTGGTATCAGGATTGGCTAAAGTTGCACCATAGAACATTCCTTGCATAGTAACAACCAAAGAAGTATCCCAGAAACTGGTGTTGGGATTGGCTTTTGATGCTGATCTAAAGGCATCTTGCATATTTGAAACCAATGAAGTATCCCAATTTGTAGTATCAGGTGTTGCCAAGCTCGCCTGATGAAACATGCCCTGCATTAGATTTAAAGATGAAACATCCCAAGCACTGGTATCTGGATTTGCTTTTTCAGCATTATAAAACATGTCTTGCATAGTAAAAACCTTACCAGTATCCCAATTTTTAGTATCTGGTTTGGCAGATAGTGCATCTTTAAACATTGAGTTCATATTCGTGACATTTGCTGTGTTCCATCGGCTAGTATCTGGATTTGCTGTAAAGGCACCAGAGAACATTTGATTCATATTTGTTGAAGATGAGGTATTCCAGTATTTTGTATTGGGATTTACCAAAAAAGCACCTTTGAACATGGCAATCATTTCAGTCACTCGTGAGAAATTGGGCACATCTGTTGCATTAATAACAAGGTTTTCAGCACCCTCAAAAGCTCCACTCATAAAAGTCCATATACCCGTTCCCCATTGTTCAATTGAAAGTATTTTTAAACGATCACCTCCATTATTAAAAGTAATACTAGGAAAACCGGTGCCTAAGCCAGTGTTATCAATTATACGAATGGTATAAGTTCCAACACCACCAAAAGGATTATACATACAGGTATAGTTGCCCGTAACTGCACTGGCTTCTAGAGCGCCATCATTATTGCAGTCCACGTTATAATTATAATTATAAAAGACACTATTGACTACAGGAATAATGAATTGCGTTGGCGGCGAGCCTCCTGGGTTGTTGGTCTTGACTGTTATTACAAAGTCATTAAAATCTCCCAAAGGTGGGCAAATCGAAGAATTGGTTCCACCATCAGTGATAGTCCAATTGTTGGCAATCATATTTTCACGGGCAGTTTTTGCTGCAAGACTACAATAACTGCTGTTTCCCGCATGAAAATTGACACCACTTTTCAAATTCTGTTGATCAAAAACGATTAAAAGAGTGTCGTATTTAGCGTTACTAAGTGTTACACCTAAAAACATCGAACTCATATCGGTCACCGCAGTCACATCCCAATTCAAGACATCAGGATCTGCAGCACTAGCCCCAGCAAACATAAAATCCATTAACGTCACTTTTGAGGTATCCCAACCACTGGTGTCTGGATTGGCCTGTACTGCGTTTTGAAACATGACACGCATATTCGTTACGTTGGAAGTGTCCCAAAGACTGGTATCTGGATTGGCAACTGTTGCCCCATTAAACATATTAGACATTCGGGTCACATTTGACACATCCCAAAGTGTTGTTATCGGTTTAGCGCTTTTGGCATTATGGAACATTTGACTCATGTTGCTTACTGAGGACAGGTCAGGAATATCCGTCGCCGTTATAGCCATATTTTCAGCTCCAAAAAAAGCCTTGGACATACTCGACCATTTACCAGAGCCCCATTGAACAATAGAGGTGATTTTTAAACGGTCATGGTCATTGTTGAAATAAATACGATGAAACCCAGTACCATCACCAGAGTTATCCTTAATTCGTATGGTATAATTACCAGCACCTCCAAGCGAAGCAAAGTCACAAATATAATCTGTCGTTTGTGCCGTTGCTTCTAAAATACCATCGTTGTTACAATCAACATTATAATTATAGCCACTACCAATTGTTGGAATCCAAAATTTAGTATTTCCCGAATCACCAAGATTGTTAGTGTTCACCGTAATAACAAAGTCATCTGCTGGAGCTGCAAAACCTTGTTGAAGAGCTGCAAGTAACAAAGTCACAAAAAGAATAATTAGCTTTTTCATAGTTTTCTCTTATCCCAGCCCCGGTTTAGAAACACATTTGAGAATACAAGTATCTGATGTGCATAAGAAAGACAGAAAAACTTTCAGAAAAACTGCAACTGGCAGTGAAGCTTTTTCTGGATGCATCAAGGACTTGTGTTATCATCGTATTTTCTATACTAGGGTTTGGCATTAATCAAATTGGAGTAATATCTAAGATATTGTACTAAAATTTGAAATCTGAATTCTGATAAAGTTCTGATTTTTTTAAATTGTTTAAATCCCTTGTAGCATTATAATCTGGGACCATCAATATTATTCATTCAATTCACAATGGGGCGAGAATGAGCAAAATTATGCTTTTATGGCACGCCTGTCCCTTATAAGATATTTATAATGTTCTCAAGCTTTTAAGACTTTCTAACATCAATTGGTATAGTCACCTGACCTTTACTTGTTATTGTTGCTAAAGACATAACTCCTTACCTTTTTAAATATCTTACTTGATTGCATGGATTAATCGGCAAAATGTCACTTTCTGAATTCCAATAAAAAATTGTGTTGGTTGAAACCAAATACCCGATATGAGTATTTTTTTGAAAAACCCTTACGCTCCTTTACACCTTCTTAGCCATCTTCGTTTTTGGTTTTAAAATCCTATATGTTACAAAAAGTAAATGAAAGTTGGGCTTCGCTAAACTCAGCCCTTATCAAATTGTCTGATCCCATCGATATTACAACGTGTTTTGAATAGATTAAAAGATAAAAAGTTTTAGGCCGTTGATTTTTATCTTCATTAACTTCATGCCCTTCATAGCAAAAGATATAACAATCGTTTAAAATAAACGAAACGAACGAAATTGAGGATCGTGATGGAAGTATTAACTGCAAATAAAGCGAAAACACATTTTGGTGAAATGTTGATAAAAGTACAAAGAGAGCCCATACAAATTGATAAAAATGGCAAGCCTATAGCTGTTGTTGTTTCCATTGAGGACTATGAAGGTTCAGAAAAAGCCAAACTTGAAATGCTAAAGTCACGAATGAAAATCGCCAACTATGAAATAGATAATGGATTGACTAGTGATGGTGATGAATTCTTTGAGCAATTGTTGGCTGGCGAATTTGACGAATGAGAAGCCTCGAAGTTTCCAATCATTCAAAGAAAGAATTAAATGAAATAAGAAGTTACACAACGATTAGATGGGGCAAACAACAGTCCAATCAATATTTAACTGAACTACATAATACAATGATTTTATTAAAAGAAAATCCACATATTGGAATCAATAGAGTGGATTTTTCAGATGAAATATATAGTTTTCCACATGTAAGTCATATGATTTACTATAAGTTTAATGATGAGAAAGTTTACATTATGGCAGTTTTGCACAAAAGCATGTTGCCCAAAGAACAATTACTTGAAAGGAAATAGTGACATTCTTAAATAAAAAATAAACACTATGGCAAAGTCTTGTCACGAGCTAAGATTAATTTTTTCATTCAAGGCATTACCAACAATACGGTTAGTGAAGAGCAAATAGCTGGTTTTGCCATGGTACTTGGCAACATATATGAACGCCCCACCAAGTCAAGTCTTTATTCATGATTTAGATAATGGTTTCAGACATATATTCGGCCTATTTGTGAGATTATCGAATAAATAATCTTAATCTCTGGCCTTGATATTTGGCGACAATTATCATGGCTGCTTTAGCGTCAACTAACTTGGCCCGTTTGAATAAATGAGTATTGTTTTTTCAATAAAACGAGTCAATGTTTAACGTTTTGTGTTGGCTTATTTTGAAACAGTAAAAAACTCGGTGAGTGTCTTGGCTACGAATATAAAAGTGTTTAATAGGGTTTTGTTGAAGATCGAGGATCTCAGACAGCTTTACTGTTTCAAAATAAGCCAACACAAAACTTTACCGAGGTTAATTGAACTAATATGATGCACTATGGCAAAATTCCTACAACGAAAAGGAATTTTGCCATAGTTTTCAGCTGTAAAATTTTGTACCATAAGTGATTTTAGTGGAACACAAACATGACAACAGCAAGGAGCCAACTTATTTCAATTGATGATACACCGTATTATCATGTCATCACCCGTTGTGTCAGACGTGCCTTTTTAGCAGGCTATGACAAACCCACAAAGACCTCTTTTGAACACCGACGACAATGGATTGTTAATAGAATGCTGGAATTATCCGATATATTCTCTATCGGCATTTGCTCATACTCTGTCATGAGCAATCACTACCACATTGTCCTAAAAGTTTCTGACAACAAGTTTTGGTCAATTGCTCAAACACTAGAAACATGGAACAGACTCTATAATTTGCCCTATCTTTGTGAAAAATTTCTTAAAAAAGAAATCACAACTAAAGCAGAATTAAGACAAGTCAAAATCATGGCTAAAATGTACAGAAAAAGACTCATGAACATATCATGGTTCATGAAGTGCCTGAATGAATACATAGCCGTCAAAGCCAATGCCGAAGACAAATGCAAAGGCCACTTCTGGGAAGCAAGATTCAAATCCCAAGCACTGCTCGATGAAAAAGCCTTGCTCACCTGCATGGCCTATGTTGATCTAAATCCAATAAGAGCAGCCATGGCGCAAACCCCAGAAACTTCCGATTACACCTCAATCCAAGAAAGAATCAAAAACAAAAAAAACAAGCTACTGCCATTTAATGAAAAAAATATTCCTTACTACCTTTCTGACTACATTGCATTAGTGGATTACACCGGCAAATGCATCCATCCCAACAAAAAAGGATATATCGAAAATGATATTCCCGACATTCTAAATCGTTTAGAAATTCATCCAGATACTTGGTTAGAAGAGATGAAGCAATACAGAAGCAGTGGCAAAAATGCCATTGGCACTGTTGCTCAAATAAAATCTTTTTATAAAAGTATCAAAAGCAGGCTACCTCTAGGCACTCCAGCACCTGCTTGGGAGTAGAAGCCCACTCATAAGAACCAAATCAAGGCATCAGTATTAAGCTGATGCTTTGCTGTGCTTGTAATAAAGTGATTTTTGATATATTTCGCTAAAATGTCTAAAAAATCAATTTTTCTACGACTTTTTCTCTATTGTTAAAATCATTTGAGCAAAATCTGGCTAAAAACAAGTAGAATTATGCTTTTATGCTACGCCTGTCCCTTATTGTTGATACCAGCACCTGCTTGGGAATAGAAACAAGCTCTTTAGAACTAAATCAAGGCATCAGTATTTAAGCTGATGCTTTGCTATGCTTGTAATAAGGTGATTTTTGAGATATTTCGCTAAAATCCCAAAAAAATCTATTTTTCAACTATTTTTTCTAGATTGTTAAATCCATTTGAGCGAAATCTGGCTAAAAACGAGCAGAATTATGCTTTTCTGCTACGCCTGTCCTTTTCTGTATTTATTTCTGGGAATCACGCTTCAAGAGTCAAGCATTGCTTGATGAACGGGCATTATTGACTTGCATGGCATATGTTGATCTCAATCCAATAAGAGCTGCTATGGCTAAAACTCCAGAGGAATCTGACTACACTTCGATTCAAGAACGCTTGAGCAAAAAGTCATCTGACTTGTTGAATTTAGGCTTTGCTGATAATGACATTGATTTTACTTTAGCGGATTATATTGACCTTGTGGATTCTACAGGACGATTGATTGTCGCCGGCAAAAAGGGTTTTATAGATGAAGATTTACCACCTATTCTTGAGCGCTTAGGCGTTGAAGGAATTACATGGGTTGATGAGTTAAATCAGTTCAAATCAAAGGGTAAATTAGCCATCGGAACTTTTG
>Ga0316206_1000505_pt1 | contig 50021 bp, 47 predicted proteins | sample 6monthpyrite_MG_FD_204942 | JGI IMG/M metagenome (GOLD analysis project Ga0316206, IMG submission 204942) | Microbial mat bacterial communities from mineral coupon in-situ incubated in ocean water Damariscotta River, Maine, United States -... | ecosystem: Environmental > Aquatic > Marine >...
GAGGCACTGGAGAAAGCCAGAAAGCCTTCAGTAATATGGTTGTCCTTTCAGGAATGTACGGGCTGTACCGAGTCATTAACCCGATCACATACTGCAACTATAGAAAACCTGATTTTTGATTCTATTTCACTGGATTATCACCACACATTACAGGCTGCTTCTGGTGAGGCAGCTGAAGAAGCCCGTGAAGAAGCAATGAAAGAAAATTGGGGAGAATATTTATTAGTGGTTGATGGTTCAATTCCCACTAAAGATATGGGTTATTCAACCATTGCCGGAATAAGTAATCTTGATATGTTTTTACAAACCGCTGCTGGCGCCGCGGCTATCATTTCAGTTGGCACCTGTGCTGCCTTCGGCGGTATTCCACATGCTCACCCCAATCCAACCGGTGCTTATTCTGTTTACGATATTATAAAGATGTATGGCAACGCAGATCTAGATGGTATTAGCTCTGCTTCACTTTCAAATAATAAGGGTGGCTCAGTTACAGATACACCTATTATAACTGTACCTGGCTGCCCACCGATTCCCGTGGTAATTACTGGCGTACTGACCCACTACCTGACGTTCGGCACCATCCCTGAACTTGATCATCTGGGTAGGCCTAAAGCTTTTTACGGACAAAGTATTCACGACCGTTGTTACAGACGTCCATTTTACGATAAGGGGCTTTTTGCTGAGACCTTCGATGATGAGGGTGCTAAAAAAGGCTGGTGTTTATATAAACTGGGATGCAAAGGCCCCACCACTTACAACGCCTGTGCAACCACAAAATGGAATAATGGTACCAGTTTTCCGATTGAGTCTGGGCATCCCTGCCTGGGTTGCTCTGAACCCCACTTCTGGGATGGCGGTGGTTTTTATAAAGCTCTATCTGTACCTACTTTCGACATACCTACAACCGCAGTTTATGCCGCAGCTGGTGCAGCGGCAGCAGGTGTTGCGCTAGGTACACTAAATAAAAGCAAAAAGAACAGTGCTGTTAAAGAGCACACCAAAACTACTATTGATGATCTGGAAAAAGAATAATACAAATCAAAACAGTTATTTTTAGGCAATAAAAAATGAGGATAGAATAATGAGTGAAATAGAATTTCTAAACTGGGTACGCGGCCCGGCTTTTGAGATCGCTACTGTTATTTTTATAGCGGGTGTCATTATTCGAATACTTGAGATATTTCTTCTGGGTAGAAAAACTAACCTTGCAGAACCCAAGGGTTCAGAAATGAGTAGTGGTTTACACACTATTGTTTCTCGATCAATTCCTGATAAACATACTCTCAAACGTTCTACATTTAAAATTGTTAGTGGTTATATATTTCATCTTGGATTATTAATTACCATTTTTTTCTTTGCACCGCATATTTTATTGTTCAAAGAAGTCATAGGAATTAGCTGGCCTTCATTACCTACGCCCATTGTTGATGCATTTGCAGTGGTTAGTATTATTACTTTAATCGCTGTGTTAATTCATCGCTTACGTGACAATGTTTTAAAGTTTCTTAGCTCAACTGAGGATTACCTGGTATGGCTACTCACCATACTGCCTTTAATTACAGGTTATATGGCATTTCATCGTATTGGCATGACTGCGCCTACATTATTAGCAATACATATATTAAGTGTGCAGTTATTACTGGTGGCATTTCCTTTTACCAAATTAATGCATGCTTTCACTCTGTTGATTGCACGTTGGTATAACGGCGCCATTTCGGGTTTTAGAGGAGTTCAGTCATGAGTGCATCTTTAGAGAAAGGAATTAATGCTTTAAAAAAAGAGGTGGATTCCACCGTCGGCGCTTTTTTTAGCAGCTGCGTGAGCTGTGGTATGTGTGCTGATGCCTGTTTGTTTTATACCGAATCACCCTGCCCGTCACGTACTCCCATTAATAAAGCAGAACCCTTACGCAGAATCTGGAAACAGGAATATACTTTAATCGGCCGCATAGGAAAAATGTTGGGTCTTACAAAACCGATTAATCATGATTTTCTTGAACAATGGGAAACGCTGGTATATGACAGCTGTTCATTATGCGGACGTTGTTCAATGGTATGTCCGGTAGGTATAGATATTGCAGCGATGATTCGCAAAACCCGAGAAGGTATGGCGGCGTCAGGTCATGCACCAGAAGGTTTAGTTGGCGCAACTAAGCGAGCCGTTACTATCGGTAGCCCCATGGGTGTTAAGTTGCCTGCTTTAATGGCGCAAATCAAACATGTGGAAAAAGATACAGGTTTAAAAATTCCGATGGATCAGGAAGGCGCAGAATATATGCTGTTGCTGTCATCTATGGAAATAATGAATTTTCCTGAATTTATTGAAGCTATTGCAAAAATATTTAATAAAGCGGGTGTTAGCTGGACAATTTCCAGTGAAGCATTTGAGGCAACTAATAGTGGTATACAAATAGGTGTTTCAGACATTGCTGCAGAGCTGGTTCAGCGTATCGTTGACGCTGCTGAAAAACTAAAAGTTAAAACGGTAATTAGCCCTGAATGTGGTCATGCTTATATGGCTATTCGTTGGGATGGCCCTAATCTGGTTGGTAAAGCCTTTAATTTTAAAGTTCGGCATATCCTGGAAATTCTTGATGATTTCCGTAAAGACGGACGATTAAAAATTACCGGTAAAGAAACACAAAAACTTACCTACCATGATCCCTGTCAAATCTCTCGTCGTGGTGGTGTTATAGATCAACCGCGTAATCTTATCAATCTGTTTGCAGAAGATTTTGTTGAAATGCCAGAAGCTGGAAAAATGAACTGGTGTTGCGGTGCCGGAGGTGGCGTGAGTAGTAATGAACGTGCTGATGAACTCAGGTTAAAAGTTTTTCAACGAAAGAAAGATCAACTAGATGCTATTAAACCAGACGCCATTATCAGTGCCTGCTCAAACTGTAGAATTCATCTTGAAGATGGGCTTGAGGAATACAATATGGAAATTCCATTAATGAGTCTGACTGAGACATTAGCAGAACATCTGGAAGAATAATTAAAATCAAAATAAATCTAATGAAAGACGTTTTTGAGGAAACATCATGAGTGAACGAATTGTCGTAGACCCGATTACCCGTATAGAAGGTCACTTACGCATAGAAGCACAAATGGATGGCAATAAAATCGCCAGCGCATATTCATCAGGCACTATGGTGCGAGGTATTGAAGTCATTCTTCAGGGTCGAGACCCACGAGATGCCTGGGCGTTTGCACAACGCATATGCGGTGTTTGTACGTTGGTTCACGGACTAGCTTCAATTCGCTCAGTTGAAAATGCGCTGGATTATAAAATACCGAAAAATGCGGATCTAATTCGCAACCTGATGTCAGGTGCACAATATATCCACGATCATGTGATGCACTTTTATCACCTACACGCTCTTGACTGGGTTGATGTGGTTTCTGCTTTAAGTGCCGATCCAAAAGCAACTTCTGAACTCGCACAGTCACTAAGCAGTTACCCTAAATCATCACCAGGGTATTTTGCTGATATGAAGAAAAAATTGAAAAAATTTGTTGAAGCTGGTCAACTGGGTATTTTTGCAAAAGCCTACTGGGGGCACCCGGCTTATAAACTTCCACCTGAAGCTAATCTCATGGCGGTGTCTCATTATCTAGAAGCACTCACATGGCAACGAGATGTAGCCAGGTTGCAAACTATTTTTGGTGGTAAAAATCCACATCCAAACTTTGTAGTCGGCGGTGTTCCCTGTGCTATTGATATAAATTCTGATTCAGCCATTAATGCTAAAAAACTATCTCAGGTTCAGGATATTATTAATCAGATGAAAACCTTTGTAGAGCAGGTCTATATTCCTGATACTCTGGCCATCGCAAGTTATTATAAAGACTGGGCAAGTCGTGGCGAAGGTCTCGGAAACTTTCTTACCTACGGTGACTTCCCTTCCAATGGTATGGATGACCCGTCTGGATTTATGATTCCTCCCGGTGCAATTTTAAATCGCGACTTAACTACCATTCATGATGTCAATATGAATGCAGCTGATGAAATACAGGAGTATGTTTCTCATTCATGGTATGACTATGAAGCCGGAAAAGATAAAGGTCTTCATCCCTACGATGGTGAGACCAGTTTAAATTACACTGGCCCTAAACCACCTTATGAACACCTTGATGTTGACCAGTCATATTCATGGTTAAAGTCTCCTCGCTGGAAAGGTCACGCGATGGAAGTGGGTCCACTTGCCCGGGTACTTATGTTATACGCAACGGGTCATGAACAGACTAAAGAGCTAGTGGGAATGACATTAAACAAACTGGATGTTCCAATAGAAGCGCTTTTTTCTACATTAGGTCGTACTGCAGCACGCACACTCGAAACACAGATTTTTGCTGATTCGATGCAAGGCTGGTTTGATGATCTGATTATTAATATTAAAGCCGGTGACTCTAAAACATTTAATGAGTTTTTATGGGAGCCTTCAACATGGCCCAAGTCTGCACAGGGAGTTGGTTTTATGGAAGCGCCTCGTGGTGGTCTGGCTCACTGGATAGTTATTGAAGATGAGATTATTAAAAACTATCAGGCGGTGGTTCCTAGTACCTGGAACGCAGGCCCAAGAGATGCTACAGGTCAACCCGGCGCTTATGAGGCTGCGTTAGCTGACAACCATACACTACACGACCCTAAACAACCGATTGAAATTTTACGCACTATACACAGCTTTGATCCATGTCTGGCTTGTGCTGTTCACGTAACAGACCCGGATGGTGAAGAACTGGTTAGTGTAAAAATTAAATAATTTTTAACGGTAAACTTTAAAATATAGCAGGACGTATTATGATTAAATTAACTATAGCTTTAATACCATTTTTATTCAGCACAAGCGCCTATTCTCACACCGGATTGCATACAGAACTATTTCATCCTATGAGTGGTGTTGATCATTTTCTTGTAATATTAGCGATAGGTATTATTTCTGGTGTTGCATTTTATTACCATAAGAAATAATCAAGAGTTAGTAAAAAATGAGTAAAACTGTTTTTCAGGATAAGGTTTTTCCCAGACACATTTCAGACTTAATGAGTCTAATGCAAATGATGGTGTTTAATGGTACCGATGGTGAAGAAAAATGGGATACATATCTTAGTCTAAAGCAAAAAGAATATGTCGCATTGGGAATTTCACAGTACTATCAGTGTAAGTTCTGTATTGATCACCATACAAAAGCTTTGCTAAAAGTGGATCAGGTGCAAAACAACACTCTGTCACGCAATATCAATTCAATAGTTTTATTTTTAAGAATTGATACTAGAACCATTACTGAGACAGAAATAGAGCAATGGATTAATTCCTGGAGAAAATTCTCTCGACATTTAAGTATCGATACTAATGACCAGGCGATTCCTTATCTGATTGGTCTTGGAGTGGGTATTGCGAGAAATGATGAATTTCTAATTCACTTTTGTGGAAATGAAATAAAACCTATTTTTGTAGAACAGGATATTGAGTTATCAAAAGTTATTGGTGAACTAGAAGCGGTCGTAATATTTATGAAAGCGGCAGTGTCAAAAAATAGAGTTGTAGACAAAATCAATCTCTTATTAGAATAAATCATCTGGTCTGGTTCGTTACCCTTCTCATCAATTTATTAATAAACGCATAATATTAATGCGCTTATGTATGGTTGATAAAATAATAAACTAAATTAACGAAACAACCAACCAATTGTCACTGTACCAAATCGACTAACATTAGATTTATCTTGATCTGTAAAAGAAAGGTCTGCATAGGCTAAAGTTAAGGATAGTTTATCCCATGAATAAGCAAGGCCACTAGTGAGTGTGATATGTGTGTGATCAAGCTCACTCGAGCGACTGTCTCGATATGTATTACCATTGAAAATAATATGGTTTGCAACCAGGCGACCACCTACCATGAGATAAGCAAACCAGCCATCATTAACGGCGACGAAGTTACTGGTGCGACTTGGAATGAGTATGCCAGTGATATGAGACGAAGAAAGCTTTCTACCAAAACGTAGTGTCAGCCCTGCATTTATAGAGCTTTCAAGGGTACCAAATCCGATATCTGCTCCGCTAAGGAGATCGAAGTGACTGTTTTCTGAAACCCAGTTTCTCCACATTCGTCCACGTGTTAGTTTAAAAACAACTTCATTTTCAAGTTGAAAATCCCAGCCCTGTGGCTGATCAGACCCCGTTATTTGGTGAATAAATTCCTGTGTGCCTTCAGCACCAGAAGCGGGTCCGATGATGCCTATGGTCGTTGTAATTGAATCTGCGTAAGAGCCATAAGAAACCATGTAAGTATTGCTAAGAAAAAGTAGTCCCGCATAGGGTATATCATTTGGATCAGGGTTTGATACATGAATATCACCTGGCGTGAACATCGACTGACCAATTGAATAAGCATCAACACTGAGCTCGCCCTCATTATTCGGCATGCTCCACTTTATTGGAAGTACTAGTAGAGATGAATCTGGTTGTTTGTTATCACGACCGAAGTAATACCAGGATCCGTATATACCATTGGTATATCCGTCATCACTTGCAATAAAAAGATCATTGTCTAGTGTAAATGTAATTGCATCAGCTGCAAAAGATTTATTTGAAATAACAAAAATAATAAAAGATAAATATAAGATAGAATCAAATAAATGTTTATTTGACATCATAATATCAACGTTTCTCTGTGAATTTTAAATTTATCATTTGAGATAGTCTAACATGTTAACAAGTAATTTTACTAAAAGGCATTAACTCGTTTATTAACAAATATTATAAAATGTCATTATTACAAAAAACCAGATTAAATGCATTAATCTAGCCAATGCGATAAGGCGCCTTCTAATTCGTTTGCCTGAAAGGGTTTATGTAATATTTCATCCATACCAGATTCGATGCACTTTATTCGATCATCTTCAGTTACATTTGCTGTTAAGGCTATGATCGGCAAATGATAATCAGAATCTTTTTGCTGCTTACGTATAATCTTTGTTGCTTCATAACCGTCCATATTAGGCATGCGGCAATCCATGAAAACCAGATCATATTTATTATGAAGGCATTTTTCTACTGCCATTTTTCCATCTGATGCCAGGTCACAATTAAGGCCCATGCTCTCTAGCATAGATTTAGCAATAATTTGATTTACAGTTACATCTTCAACAATTAGAATATTACCAGTATATTGATTGTTTGAGATCTCTCTGTTTTTATCTCTCTCTGTAATTTCTATGACATGTCCCTTAGGAAATTTAATATCAATGTAAAATTTAGATCCTTTACCATAATCAGATTTAAAGTCTATTGTACCGTTCATTAAGCGAATCAATTGTTTGCAAATAACCAGACCTAGTCCCGTGCCACCAAATTTACGTGTTGTTGAGTTATCTGCCTGAGTAAAAGATTGAAACATATTATTTTTATTCTCATCTTTAATGCCTATACCAGAGTCCTTAATTTCAATGTGTAATGTCACGTGAGATTTATTCTCATTTTTATTGGTAACTGATAATCTAACATAGCCATGTTCGGTGAACTTAATGGCGTTACCTAGTAGGTTAAATAATATCTGTCGTAATCTTGAAGGGTCACCGGAAACAAACTTAGGTACATCATCTAAATAAATTAATTCTAAATCAAGGCCTTTTTTATCACTATTTACTTTTAGTAATTTAATAACATCCTGACATAAGCACTTAAAATCTAGATCAATTTTTTCAAGATTTACTTTATTAGAGTCTAGCTTTGAAAAGTCTAGAACGTCATTTATTACTGTAAGTAATAATTGTCCTGAGTTTTTAATTGCCTGGACATATTCTGATTGAGTTTTTTCTAATCTGGTCGACTCCAATAATTGTGTCATTCCAAGAACACCATTCATTGGTGTTCTTATTTCATGACTCATTGTGGCCAGAAATTGACTTTTTGCCATAGCGGATTGTTTTGCAGCTTTCATTGCTTTATTTAATTCATGCGTTCTATTGTCAATTTTTTCTTCTAAGTCATTATGTGACTCGATAAGTTCATTCTGTATTTTTTTAATTTTAATAATAACTATTGTCGAAATTATAATTATAAACAAAAGAGATAATGCAATAATACTATATATGCTTTTGTTTATATTTTTTATTGATAGTTGAGCTTGTGTAGATAAGTCGTCTATTTTTTTTTGCTCATAAACAATCATTTCTGCAAATGAGTCGATCATTTTGTCCTGGCCAGGTAGAACAATTTCATATAATAAGTTATGAGCTTTTTTGTTTTCGGCGTTCATTGCTAGTTCAACTGTTTTTCGTTGAGCTGGTAATATGATTTTCACTATTTCATTTTGTTTATCAATAATTTCTTTTTCAAATTCAGATTGCATAAGAGATAGAAACTCTGATCTAATGCGAGAAAACCGGGAGGCATACTCATCTAGCAGAATGTTGGCCTCATCTTGCTCAAATATGTCATTCATATCTATTACTTTTGAGGTAAGACGAGTTCGTGAACGAGCCAGTTCCATTAACTCACTATTGAGCTCCATTTTATGGCCTTCTTTTGCTTGCTCAATAATTACCTGTTCTAGACCAACTAAATAGTCTGTATAAGTATGTAATATAAATATCATTAAAAGCACATAACTAATAAATACTGCCGTCACTAACGGCACAATATCCTTAGTTTTATTAGTGTTTTTAAGCCAGTCTGAATAACTCATATGTTTTAGCTAAAGTTAGATAATTCGATAAGATGATACATGAGAATAGCTTACTATTTTTAAGTTTGATTATTTATTCTATTTATAGACTTAATTTATTTATACGAATTTTAATTAAACGTAGTTCCAAATACTTCTCTTACAGATTTCGTTTCTATATTAGAGTTGCCTTAAATTTACCTTTAGCTTATTAGGCTGATGCTTAAATACATAAAATTTAATATATGATTGTTTTGTCTTTGTATATTGCATAAAAAGGTTATGTTTCGTCATGGCAAATAGAAGACATCGTCTATTGTCAGTCTTTCTGTCTTATGGTTTCTAGTTTTAAAGGATCTAGTGTTAAAAAAGTGTATACAGGTAAAATTCTTTTCATGGTAATGGATTTTGTAAAGTAAAAGTTATTCAGAATAGACTATATTAGAGTAATCAATAATTTATTATGTGAATGTATGTCAAAAGCCATAAACCCCCATAAAACGTCTGAAATTGATTATCAGGAGCTCTGCATTATGCAGCAGGGTATTTTTGATGTGGCCAATTACAGTATTATTACAACTGAAATCAATGGAATAATCAGGTCATTTAATAAAGCAGCCTCAGAAATGTTGGGTTATAGCGCTGAAGAAGTCATAGGTAAACATAGCCCTGCCCTGTTTCATGATGTAGATGAAGTGGTTAAACGAGCTAAAATTTTGTCCGATGAACTAGGCGTTACTATTGACCCTGGTTTTGATGTTTTTGTGGCAAAAGCACGTCAGGGAATTACAGAAGAGCTAGAGTGGAGTTACATCAATAAAAGCGGTTCACGCATTCCTGTTCTTCTATCCGTAACAGCTCTACGAAATGAGGCCGGTGAAATTAATGGTTTTTTAGGCATTTCATTTGATATTACTGAAAAGAAGCAAATCAAACGAGCACTTCAGGAGGAAGAAGAGCGTTATCGACTTCTATTTGAAAAAGCGGGTGACAGTATTTTTCTAATGAAAGAAGATCGTTTCGTTGACTGTAACCCTTCAACTCTGGTTATGTTTGGTTGCTCAAGAGATCAAATTATTAATCAAACACCTTACCGCTATTCACCAGAGTATCAAGCAGATGGTATGTTGTCTCAAGATAAGGCGTTAGAAAAAATTAATGCTGCTTTCCAGAACGGTACTCAGTTTTTTGAATGGAGCCACCTTAAATATAATGGAACTGAATTTGATGCCGAGGTTACACTTAATATGATAGAAATAAGTGGTCAGCCTCACATACTAGCTAATGTGCGAGATATTACTCATCGTAAGAAAACTGAGCGCGAGCTCGAACTCTCACGAACAAAACTGTTAAGCCAGAACGAAAGTCTTTGGTTAATTAATAATCTATCAAATCGCTTACATGGTAACCAGTCATTTGAAACAATCATTAATGAAACTCTTGATGCTTTACTTGGTGTTACTGAAACAACACATGTGGCAATTTATCTGTTGGACGAAAACAGGGAGTCTCTCACTTTAAGTGCTAGTCATGGTTTCGATGCTGAAACCGTAAAGGCTGGAATGAAAATTCCATTAAAAGATAGTTTAAGTGGTTATGCATTAAATAAAGGTGAAATTATATTCAGTTGTGATTTTGAAAAAGATAATCGGCTCGATAAGAAAATAAAACAGCTGTTGCTGTCTAGTAATATCCACTCCGGTATCGTAGTGCCATTAATTTATAGAGGTAATATTTATGGCAGTATTAATCTTTTATATAAAATAAAACATGAATTTACAGATATAGAAAAAGAAACTTTGTATGTTATTGGTAATACCGTATCACAGTCTTTAGCCTATGCTCAACAAATCAATGACCTGGAGTTCATGGCTCACCATGATTCTTTAACGGGTTTATCTAACCGCGCTCTTTTTCATAAGGTATTTAAGAGCAAACTTGATAGTTTTTCACTTCAGTCTGCAGCGTTACTACTGTTAGATCTAGATCGGTTTAAAGAAATTAACGATACACTTGGTCACCATACAGGTGATGAATTACTACAAAAGATCGGGCCTAGACTTAATCAGTTTTTTTCTGATGAAAGCGTACTTATTAGTCGTTTGGGTGGAGATGAGTTTACGGTACTTATTGATAATATATCAGATAAACAAGATGTATTAAATTTTGCAGAAAAGTTATTACGTTGTTTACGTGAGCCAATTGATGTTAAGTCAATGAAGCTGGAAGTTGATGCGAGTATTGGTATTGCTATGTTTCCTGAGGATGGCAAGGATAGCCATGCTTTATTACGTTCTGCTGATGTTGCTATGTATGAGGCGAAAAACAAAGGTGGTGGTATTCAAATTTATAATCGTTCAATTGATAAGCATACGCCAGAACGCCTTGCTTTAATCGCTGATTTAAACAGTGCGATTCGCGAAGATCAGTTGGTTTTACATTATCAGCCTAAAGTAGATTTGAGTAATAATAAAATTCGAGGGTTTGAAGCGCTTGTGCGCTGGAACCATAAAGAAATGGGACTGCTCTATCCTGATAAGTTTATTCCTTTAATCGAAATGAGTGATTCTATTCACCTGCTCACACAGGGGGTTCTAAGGCTGGCATTACAACAGCAACAAAAATGGTATTCTGAAGGTATTTCTATACCTGTTGCGGTTAATCTTTCAGCACGTAATTTGATAGACGGACGTTGTGTAAATGTATTAACTGAGATGTTAAAAGAGTTTAATGTAGTGCCCGGTATGCTTGAATTAGAAATAACCGAAACAGCTTTAATGCAAGATCCTGAAACAGCGATGAAATTGCTCAATGAAATTTCTGATCTGGGTGTTAATTTATCTATTGATGATTTTGGAACAGGTTACTCATCCTTATCTTATTTGAGAAAAATGCCGATAGATTCACTAAAAATTGATCGTGAATTTGTAAAAGATATGTTGATTAATCATCAGGATTCTATAATAGTCAGTTCTACTATTGCCTTAGCTCATAATCTTAATTTAAAAGTTATTGCTGAAGGTGTTGAAGATGTTGAAACTATGGATAAGTTGAGGCAAATGGGGTGTGATATTGTTCAAGGATACTATATTAGTAAACCAAAAGCCTGGTCTGAAATGGAAGTATGGCTAAATCAGGAAAAATTTTAATATATGTAATATATCAGGTATTAATATATACGAGTAATTACTTTATCGCCTTCATTATTTATTAGCTTTCTATAATTTACTTAAGTTTGCCATTTATAAAATGATGAATATATTGGAGCCGTAATAATTATGTCTAATATTACCAGCAGAGCTTTTTTATTTAATATCTCCAGATACCTTCACTGATCAGGGTGTGTTTTATTAAAAGTGTATCTCGTTTTTTTGATTTTCGACAGCTGATAACTTAATTGTGCCCCTACTCATCCGTAGTAAGAATATAATAATCTATTCATTCTTTTAAAATATAGTTAGTGTAAACAATATACTATATAATTAGTTACTAATAGTACTCATGCAGTATGTTGTTTTTAAGTCTAATAAGGCCTTTTATTGATCATGGTTAGTGAAACCAAGCTACAGATAACAGTTAGAAAGCAGCGTGAGACATTGGAGAAATTACTTTTTGAATCTATGTCTCACCTTGCCGAAGTCTGTGCGAAAGAAATGGATAACAAGCAGGCACTTGAAACCTTTCTTTCAGCAGAAATGCTTAAAGCGAATTACTGTAAATATCTATGGGTAGTTGATAATACAGGCCGTCAGATAATAGATGATGCAACCCGTACAGGTTTCAAACGAGGGCAAGTTGGTCGTGACCGTATAGCGCGCCCTTATATGCAGCGTGCATTAAAAGGCGAGGATTATTACCTGTCAGAGGCTTATATTAGTCGTAATAGAAAACGCCCCTCCCTGACAGCCATTAAAGCGATTCATGACTATAACGATAAAGTTATAGGTTATCTTGGTGCTGATTTTGATTTGCGTGAACTACCGCAAACAGCTGATCAGTATGAGGATGACAATATCTGGAAACAGGTAAAGGGTGATCCAGCTATTCGTAGTGGTTTGTTTTCGCAGCAACGTACTGAAAGTGCTATGGATGCTCAGATTGATGATATCTTAAGTCTCATCGAAGAGTTAATTATAGATAAAGGTGTGTTTCACGCTAAATTACACTTTTCCAGTAGTCGTGCGACCTTATGGATGGTAGATAATCCTTATAGCTACCAGATATTGAATATGGATGAATTAAGTGACCCGGATATTTGCCTGGCATTTAGACATCAGGACTATTTTGACAAGGCGATAGTTGACCCCAAAAAGCTACCGTTAATCTTTAAACAATTTAAATCGTTACGTTTTGCAGATGAAACAATTTACTTACGCGCAGCTTCTCTGAATGTTGTAAATGGTATGGTGGGTTTGAACTTCTCATGTGATGGTTCACACTATATGCATTACGACGAGTTTTTAGATAAAAATATGAGTTTCTGGTTTGGTGATTAGATGATTTAACATCCCTGTTATATTAACCATTCTAGTTCTGTATTAACTATTGTGAAAGCATATTTGATAGTTGGGTTTGTGCTTTGCTCGAAATCTCAGGATGAGTAGTTTTAAGCATACCTATCAATGTAATTATTAATTCTTTAGCTGCACCATCCTGAAATGATTCGTCCTGTTTGTGAATGGTTAATAAATGATTTAATGCGTCTTCATATTGATATATTGCAGTTAGACAAATGGCTAAATCAAAACGAGCCTGATTGTTTGAGTCGTCGTCAGATAATATTTCTGTTAAGGTTTCTATACCCTGTTTTTCTGCGGCTAGATTAATAAATGTAAGTTGTCCTGTTAATGATTTTCCCATATCGGTTTCTTTAGCTGCTTCAGGAAGTTTACTGAATAAATCATTGGCCTGATCAATCTGTTTGATATCTATGAAAATTTGCACCATATCAAGAGCAACTTTTATATTACCAGGCTCCTGTTTTATTGCCTGGCTTAATAAAATGATTGCGCCTTCAGTGTCACCATTTATATGCTTGCTACGGGCTTGATCTCGTAGCTCATCAATTATATCAAAAACGTGTACACCCTTTAACAGAACGCGAGCTTCTTCTTCTGTTATTAAACCTTCTGTTGTCATAGTAGCGTTAGCATTTTGTATGAGCATAATAGTGGGTACATTTTCAATTTTAAATTGATCACGCAAAGTCGGTTGTTCATCTATATCTATTTTGGCAAAAATAAACTGCCCTGCGAATTCTTTCGCTAATTTTGAAAATATCTCTGATATGACGAAGCATGGTTCTGACCATACGCCCATGAATAATGTGACAACTGGTATCTTGCTGGAGTTCTGTATTACTACCTGATCAAAGTTATCTTGTGTAGCTTCAAATATATAAACGTCTTTAGACATAATAACCTTACTTATTGATGGGCAGTTCTGCCCTTTTTGATTACACATTAATTTTTGGCCTGTATTATTACACTGGCACTGTTAAATTATAATGCTACAATTAAATTATGACTGCTCATGATACTCAATCATTTTTTACACCTGATGAGTTCTTGTGTGAACAATCTCGATTGCTTTCACAAACTTATAACCTTGCCCATGTGTTACTGAACCGTAGCGAGTCGGATCATATTTTTGTGCCCATTCGATCTATGCAATATCTGGCTATCATTGAAAAAAATACTTTCTGGTTTGTTGATAGTCTGGCATATGCTGTTCGAGGTGATGAAGGTGGCCGTATTATTCGTGTTTCCTGGCACCCGGTTAGCAGCGCTAATGAGCGTGAAAGCCTGACGCAAAATATGGACTGTCGGGTTATCTTTTATGGTCAGGATATGCACGACATTCAAACTCGATTAAATGGTGAGTTTTATCAGGCCATGCAGATTGTTGATCAGCGTCATCGTGAAACTATCATTACCGAATCAAACGTCAGCATACTGCCACTGCGTATGCCGACTGAACCTTCCTGAACGACTTTAATTCTTAAGCTGTTAAGCTAGCGAATAAAGTTGGTAACTGTTCTGGTAATTTGTCAACGTTATCAATAACCGTATAGTTATTTGCACCAAAAATACGCTTCACATAATCATCAGCATTAGGGTCGAGGGTTAAGCAATAAGTGAGTACACCTGTGCTGTATAACTCTTCAACAGCTTTCTTTGTATCATGTCGTAAATGCTGTGGATCACGCTCATCAATATCCGCAGGTTCACCATCAGTTAACAATAAAACCAGTTTACGTTTTTCCTGCTGCTTTAATAAGTGCTGGCCTGCATGACGTAAAGCTGCACCCATTCGTGTAGATAAACCGCCTTTCATACCGGCTAAACGTGATTTACTTTCATCATCAAAATGTTGATTAAAATCTTTAAAGCGGTAGTACTGAACATCGTGACGCCCGTCGGATGCAAAGCCATGAATCGCATAAGGGTCACCGATGCCTTCAATAGCAGTTGAAACCAGGGTCGCTGCTTCACGTGTTAATTGTAATACGGTTTTCTCTGAGCCATTCATTGGCTCATTGGTTGACTCAGATAAATCTAATAACAACACAACTGAAAGATCACGCGTTTTTAATACATTACGCATGGTGATACGTGTATTCGGTTGCTCGCCCATACGGATTGCAATCATCGCATCAATCGCCGCGTTGATATCAACTTCATCACCATCTTCCATATTACGCACACGTTGTACGCCTTCTGGTGTTAACAAATCAATAATTTGTTTAATGCGGTGTGCAACTGGACGATATTCATCAATGATATCCTGAATATCCTCTATGTGACCCCGGGGTTGACGACGCTCGTATACCGTAGCCCAGTCTGGACGATGTAACTGAATTTGATAATCCCATTCTTGATAGTGGAAAGGATCCGATACGGGCTCTTTACCCCACATATCATTAAAACTTTTTTGATCATCGGTAAGATCATCTTCATAGGGACGCATATTCGTTGAACAGGTCCAGATTTCCTGTGCATCATCACCGGCTAATTCGCAATCTACTTCATTAGCCATTTCGATAACACTAACCTGTTTACGAACCTGACGTTGACTTGCTGGTACATATTCAAATTCAACATCCGCATCAAATTCTTCAAACTCCCAAACGTAACGGTTGTCATCACGGTATGGGATATCAATACGTTCCAGGATACGCAAACTAGGTACTTCTTTGCGTGTCATAAATAAATTAAAAACGTCTAAACCAATATGCCATGAAAATTGATTGTCATCTTTTTTGTCTTCAATATCTTTGTGGAATTTTTCTGCAATAGCATTTAATTCATCATCATCAGATGTAATCGAACTATCAAGTAACATTTTTGCAAAATGTTCCATGATTAGCATGGTTGGATGCTCTACTTTCTTGCCACCTAAACCGTTATCATCGTCTTCGCTTTCATTCATGATAGAAAGCCAAAGTTTCTTTAAACCAGGGAATTCTTTAATAGCGATATATTCAATACGGGCATCTTCTACCATGCCAATAAAAAACATTTGCGCGGGGCTTAAACCTTCTGCTGATATAGGAGAAGTAGCATATGCCATATGAGCAGCCATATGAGCTGATGTTGCGCGATAAACTTCCAGGCCTGCAACACTACCATAATCATCCAGTGCATCAGGTAAATGTAAAATACGATGTTCTATAAAAGGACGAAAATCGGCAAAGTCTGCACCAGTTGGACGCAAGAAAAAATCACGACCCCATAATGCACGTAAATAGAAATTAAGTTTACGCTGTGTTTTTATAAACAGAATACCGCGGCGTTCTTTTTGTAAAACTGCACGACTATCTGCTGATTCTAAATTAAAATAAGCCGTTAAGTTATCAAAATCACGTCGATAAGCTTGTGAACCAAAGTTAGACCAACGACGTAAGCCGCTTAAGGTTAGTTTTGATAATAATTCGTCAATATGGTTTAACATCGGGCGTACACCACGAGATGCGGTAGACGCTAACTGGTGTATCAATGTTAAGTAACCACGAAATAATTCTGCATCGCCAAGATTACGAGCAGCGGTTGGCATACTGTTGAATAATAAAGAAACAACTTCGGCAGAGGTCATAGAAGACAATTTCAATGCTGCAGTTAAGCAGTCACTGATAACATCTTCTCCGCACTCTTTAGCAACTAGTGGCATTTCCTGTAGATAAGAAACAACAACACCAGCACCACGGCCCAGGTTACATAAACTTTTAGCGCCGTCCATATACTCTTGTAAACCGGTCGGCGACATAACACGCGATGCTTCTTGAAACGTACTGTTTAGTACATCACGAATTTCTGGTGCCGCTTCAGAGAGAAATTCTTCGTAATCTTCGAGTTTTATACTCATGTATTAAAGCCTCGTCGTTGAGGCGCAGAGTCACAGAGTGGATATTAAAGTGTCGTCTTTCTCGAATGCATGAGTCGGGAGTCCAGTGACTTTTAATATATTAAGGTCGCTGGGTCTCGATACTGTAATTCGGGGACGACAGATTAAATAATTATTTAACTAAATTATTTTTCTCTGAGTCTCCGCGTCTCCGCGTCAAATAAAAATTAACCAAAAAATGTTTCAACAGCCGCGTTTAAAGTGTCACGCATATCAGGGTCATCCGTTAATGGAGTCACCATAGTCATGCTACATGCAGCTAAAGGTGAAACACCCTGTGCAATTAACTGACCTGAATAAACCAGTAAACGAGTAGAAATACCTTCGTCTAAGCCGTGGCCTTTCAAGTTACGAGCACGGTGAGCTATATGAACTAGTTTTTCAGCCGTTGCCATATCAACACCTGATTCTTTTGAAACAATGTTGATCTCTGTCGCTTCAATAGGGTAATCAAAATCCATACCACCAAAACGTTGCTTGGTCGATTGTTTAAGATCTTTCATTAATGACTGATAGCCTGGATTGTAAGAAATCACCAGCTGGAAATCAGGGTGTGCTTCGATTAACTCACCTTTCTTATCTAACGGTAGCTGACGACGGTGGTCAGTTAACGGGTGAATAACAACGGTTGTATCCTGACGTGCTTCAACAATTTCATCCAGGTAACAAATAGCACCCATACGAGCAGCCGTCGTTAATGGGCCATCTTGCCATTTAGTGCCGTCTTTATCTAAAAGAAAACGACCCACTAAATCTGAAGCCGTCATATCTTCATTACAGGCAACAGTGATCAATGGTTTGCCTAATTTCCAGGCCATATGCTCAACAAAGCGAGACTTACCGCAACCGGTAGGGCCTTTAATCATCATAGGCATACGTACACCGTAGGCTGATTCATATAAAGTTATTTCATCACCGACAGCCTCATAATATGGCTCATCTTTAATTCTATATTGCTCTGCGTCTACAACATTTTCAGTAACGGACATGGTCACTCTCTCTTATTGGCTTGAACTATTGTTATTTAATTCTTTAGATCCTTACCTGATAATCCTACCTAAATTAATTTGAATTAAAATGATCCAAATTAATATTATGTAACTTATCCAGTGTAATAACCTAAGTTAATATTTCTATATAAAGTGTTTATGTATGTCGTCACTATCTAATAACGACATAGATAAATAAATTACACGTTTTTATTTCTCGTCATCAGTTTCAACTTCACCTGACCAACCATTTGCCTTAGCATATTCTATTGCTGCACCATGTATGCGTTGATGTTTTTCGAATATCTCGGGTGGTAAATGGCTAACCAGACAGCCATACTTATCCCATTCTTTATTTACTTTATCGAGTAAAGCGTCAACACCGGCGAAATTCCAGCCTTCACATGTTTCAGTTTCTTCAATTAAACCAAATACCCATGCATCACGAATTATCTTACCTATGGTGGTCATGCCACCCTGCACTTCATTATTAATGCCAACATATTTATCTGGACGTGCCATATTAAGCTCTTTATTTTTAAATAATTGAAATAACTTAAAGCAAAAAAGCCTCTGACCGAAAACTCGACAGAGGCTTTTAGTCGTACTTTATGCTATTACCTAACCCTTCTTATACAGAAGTGCCGCGGTAAATAACCATTGCCGTACCAGCTGACTGTGCGAAGTTGTCAAAGCCCATTAGACGAACGTGGTTGTCTGGGTGTGCTTTATGACAGTTTTCGATTTCAGCCAGGATAGCGTCAACATCAGTTTCACCGAACATTGGTAGCTTCCACATGTACCAGTAGTTGCTAACTGCATTTTCTGGTTCTGTGTGCTCAATACCTGGATTCCAGCCTTTATCAACGATGTATTGAATCTGAGCGCGAGTAGACTCTTTGCTCAAATTAGGCAGGTATGAAAAAGTTTCATATTTACGGCTTGCAGCGGCATCGCTTAAGCTTGAATTGTAATCTTGTACATCACTCATGTGATTTACTCCAAAATAATTAGTTATATAGTTAAAAGTGTTAGATAGTTTGCTCTGGCAAGGCGCGAAAAGGTGAGTGCATTAAAAATGCATGATCCTTTTCAGCAACGCAGCCAGAGCGCGCTAGATGACGCTTTTACTTATGGGCAACGTCAATCTTGTCAACAGTATCAAATTCAAATTTGATCTCTTTCCAAGTTTCCATAGCAATCTTAAGCTCTGGGCTATGCTTAGCAGCGTTAGTAAGGATGTCCTTACCTTCTTTCTCAATTTCAACACCTGAGTTACGTGCTTCAACACATGCTTCAACCGCAACACGGTTAGCAGCAGCACCTGCAGCGTTACCCCAAGGGTGACCTAATGTACCACCACCAAACTGTAGGCAAGAATCATCACCGAAGATAGCAACTAGCGCAGGCATGTGCCATACGTGGATACCACCAGACGCTACAGGAATAACACCTGGCATTGCGCCCCAATCCTGGTCGAAGAAGATACCGCGTGAACGATCTTCTTTGATGTATGAATCACGCATGATGTCGATCCAACCCAAAGTTGCGTCACGATCGCCTTCAAGCTTACCAACAACAGTACCTGAATGCAGGTGATCACCACCAGACAGACGTAATACTTTAGTTAATACGCGGAAGTGAATACCGTGGTGCGGGTTACGGTCTAATACAGCGTGCATTGCACGGTGAATGTGTAACAACATACCATTATCTTGACACCATTGTGCAAGCTGAGTATTTGCAGATAAACCACCAGTCAGGTAATCGTGCATGATGATAGGTGCGCCGATTTCTTTAGCATATTCAGCACGCTTCATCATTTCGTCAGAAGTAGGAGCTGTAACGTTTAAGTAGTGACCTTTACGCTCACCTGTTTCAGCTTCAGCTTTATGGATAGCTTCCATTACGAAATCAAAACGATGTCTCCAACGCATGAATGGCTGAGAGTTAACATTCTCATCATCTTTAGTGAAGTCAAGACCGCCGCGTAGACCTTCGTAGCAAGCACGACCGTAGTTCTTAGCTGAAAGACCAAGCTTAGGCTTGATAGTACAACCTAGAAGAGGACGACCATATTTGTTTAATAAATCACGTTCAACCTGGATGCCCTGTGGTGGACCATTACAAGTCATAACGTAAGCAATTGGGAAACGGATATCTTCTAAACGAAGTGCACGTAGTGCTTTAAATCCGAATACGTTACCTACTAAAGAAGTAAGGATGTTTACAACAGAACCTTCTTCAAATAGATCGATTGGGTATGCAACGAAAGCGTAGAAACAAGTGTCATCACCTGGAACGTCTTCGATCGCGTAACAACGGCCTTTGTAGTAATCAAGGTCAGTTAAAAGGTCAGTCCATACAGTAGTCCATGTACCAGTTGAAGATTCTGCGGCAACAGCTGCAGCTACTTCTTCACGAGGAACACCGTCTTGTGGAGTGATTTTGAAACAAGCCAGAATATCTGTTTCTTTTACAGAGTAATCTGGTGTCCAATATGTTTCGCGGTATTCTTTAACACCAGCGCTATAAGTCTTTGCCATTGTAGGTCTCCTAAGCAATGTTGCAAGGTTTGTAAATTCTTTCACACCCATCAGTAACTATTTACTGACTGGGCTATCGATAAGCAATGTAAGTAAAAACATACTTACCTGCATCTCTGTGGGACGAGATTATAGGTCATGTGATCCATAATAACATTCAAACTTTTTGATTGTTATGATAAGCTTTTGCTTATGACTAATTACTAAGCAGGCATAGTATATGGCACTAAATATTACATTTCGCCAATTAAAAGTATTTGAATCCGCTGGACGGCACTTGAGCTATACCCGCACAGCAGAGGAGTTGCATCTGAGTCAACCCGCTGTTTCTATGCAAATCAAACAGTTAGAAGAATCTGTGGGCTTGCCTCTGTTCGAGCAAATAGGTAAGAAAATGTTTTTAACAACGGCAGGCCGGGAGGTTCTGGTTTATAGCCAGAGTATTGGTCACCTGCTGGAAGAGGTTGAGGTGGTATTAGATGAGTTAAAAGGCGGTAGTAGCGGAACCCTTGCAATATCAGTTGCAACTACTGCCAGTCATTTTGCAACTCGATTATTAGCCGATTTTTCGAAACGTTATGAAAACGTAACGATAAGCCTTGATATAACAAATCGTAAAAGCTTACAGAGACAACTTGCAGATAATTTACCCGATCTGGTAATTATGGGGCAGCCTCCTGAAGGTGTTGAGGTTGAATCAGAGGCATTCATGGTTAACCCATTAGTTATGATTGCACCTACTAATCACTCACTGGTTAATGAAACAAATATTCCACTAAAACATTTTGAAGATGAGCACTTTGTAGTACGTGAATCTGGCTCAGGTACTCGAGGTGCTATTCAGCGTTCATTTGACGAGCTTAACGTGAGTTTTCATACGGGTATTGAGATGAGTTCTAATGAGGCCATTAAACAGGCGGTAGAAGCAGGACTTGGGCTAGGTATAGTTTCAATACATACATTAGAGCTAGAACTTGAAACAAAACGTCTGGCGATTTTAGATGTTAATGATTTTCCAATTCAACGACACTGGCATATTGTTCAGCGAAGTGGTAAACGGCTGACACCCGTTGCGCAGGCTTTTAAACGGTTTGTTCTAGAAGAGGCTGAAAAGTTTATTAGATTACCTAACTTAACTACGGAGATTGTTTAGTCGTAGAAACATGCCCGTTAAAATAGTAATAGTTAGCGTTTAAGTTAATTAACAGTCCGGGTTTATATGCTTTATAATTATTGAATGAATGAATTAGACGAATATCAGTTAGTTGAAACGCGGTTACAGGAAAAGCTCGATAATGGCACAACACGTTGTCATCTATGTTTGTGGAGATGCAAAATAGCCCATGGTCAAAGGGGCTTCTGTCAGGCTCATGTTAATCGTAATGGTACATTATATAATCTCTCATACGGCATTCTGTCATCCATCGATATCGATCCTATTGAGGATAAACCTGTAAAACATTATCGTCCTGGCACTAAAGTAATGTCTGTCGGTAGTTATGGCTGTAGTTTCCGTTGTGGAGGCTGTCATAACCTTGATATTTCGTGGGGTGTAGAAGCCCTGGACGGCCTTGCCAGAGGTGAATCTAAAGAAGCCTGGGTACCTGCTCAATCCTTAGTTGATACAGCTGTTAGGGCTGGTGTACAGGGTATCGCATTTACATACTCAGAACCCGCTGTCTGGTTAGAGTATGTTATTGATGTCAGTAAACTGGCCCACAAAGCTGGGTTATACACAGTATACGTATCAAATAGTTATATAACAGACGAGGCACTTGAGTTAGCTGCACCCTATATTGATGTATTGTGCTCGGATATTAAGAGTATGCGAGATGATTTTTATCAGGAAATTTGTCGACCCGCAAAAGTTGAGCAGATATTACATTCTATAAAAAAAGCTCATGAGCTCGGTATTCATGTGGAAACCCGTACCAATATTATCCCCGGTAAAAATGATAACCCGGATGAATATTATGAAATTGCCTGTTGGGTGAGAGATAATTTAGGCGCAGATAGCCCCTGGCATATTACGCGCTTTTTCCCTGCATTTAAATTGAGTCACCTACCCGCGACACCAGAAACATCTTTGCGTGATGCAGAAAAAGCCGCACAGCGTGCAGGCCTTAAAAACATTTATGTTTATAATGATAAGGGCTGTGATTGTGCTGAAGAAAATAAACCTATTGAGGCTTATCTCAATAGTAGTGCAGAAGAAATACACCAGATAAAAAAATGTGCAGCAACTTGCTGTGGTGATGAAGGTGTATTAATAAAGAAATATGAAAATGAAGTAAAGCTGGATTAATCAGCTAAAGGTGAAAATTATGCGTACAGTTTATTGTGCAGTTTTAAACGCTGAAGCAGAGGCGTTGGATAAAGTCCCCCACCCTGGCGAACTTGGTCTGAGAATTTATAATAATGTTTCAAAAGAAGGCTGGAAACAATGGCTAGATCGTTTAACGACTATCATTAATGAAAATGGTTTAAATACCGCAGATATTAAAAGTATTGAAATAATTGAAAAACATATGCAGGGTTTCTTCTTTAATGAAGGTGATCATGGTCAGGTACCTGCTGGTTTTAATGCGGGTGGCGGCGGGAAAAAGTGAAAAATACCAGTTAATTCACATCACTTAACTGATAATACATGCTAAATGCTATGGGCTGATTTGACAGTAATGAGGAAGGTGGCTTGGGAAACGGTTGGGCATCGTCTAGTGCTTGCCTGACAGCGCGTTGCAGTATTGTCTTGCCACCGTTAATTTTTAATTTGTAATGCCCCCCTGTTTCAGTAAGTAAAAATGTTACATCTAACTTACCTTCAATAGCTCGGCGTCGAGCTGCGCCCGGGTAGAACTTGTAGGCTTCGATATGAGCTAATAAAAGTTGAATATAGGCTTCTTTTTCTTTTTTCTTTTTTAATTCAATATTCAAATGATGGTTGATTTTTTCATCATCTGAAGGTGCTGGATTATTATTAGCTGTTATTGCTGGTTCTTTATCTAGTGGTTTAACAGAGATTTCTTTTTTAGTTTGAGTGATTGCTGTGTGTTTTTCTACAGGTACGTTTTTGGCAATTAGTGTTTTTTCAGGTTTATTAGACTTTGCGGTGTCAGGTGCTGATTTATTTTTATTAATCAGGTTTTTCTTTGTTCTTTCTGTAACGGAATTCAATGTTTTAATCAGTTGAATGCTCACATGATTGCTTGAATTTTGCGTCGTATTAATGCTTTTGTTAAAACTAAAATCTGATTCCCAGTGTGAAAATACAAATGCATGCACTAATAATGATAAAAAAATACCCGTTAATATATTTGAGTTACTGGTCATTTAATGTTCTGGAAGCATTTATGGTGTAACTTCAGTATTTTTCTTTAACCATGACAAAATGCGATCTGTATTGAGTATGCCAGTAACAGCGTTTCGTATAGTGCTGTGATTATCGTGAAAATAGCTGCGAGGTAGTTCGCCATACCATTGGGGGTCGATTGAGTATCTTAGCCTTTGAATTGGCTCAGTAGAAAATACCCGGTTATCTATTTTTAGTAAATCAAACCTGCTTAGCAGCTTGTTGATTTCGTCTGACCGTGCCGGTGAATCTGTTGAAACAAGTACCATGTTTAAATTCGGGTTTTCTTTATATAGCAAACTCAGAGAGTTAAGTTCTTTGATACAAGGTGGGCAATCAAGTGACCACATTACCATTAGAAAAGCCTGTTTTTTTTGTTCTATAAGTTGACTGTAACTATTAGTGTTAAATAACGCAAGCTTATTAGTTGCATTAGCTGCTGAACAACAGCCAAGCAAAAACAACAGAAGTGTAAAGAATTTCACTATTGCATCACCTGATTACTATTTTCATCTATTGCAATTAAACGAAATCCTTCCTGTGTTGTTTTCCATTGAATATAAATGGATTTATTGTCCGTTATTAAAAATGGATAGTCTGAGCCTTGCGTTGTTTTTGCTATGACTTTAGCTTTGTTCCATGTGTCTCCATTATTTGCTGAATACTGAGACCAGACTGTTTCTTCTTTACCGTTGAACTCTTTCCAGGTTAACCAAACCTGATTGTTATGACTTAATACGCCAGGGTGTGAAGCTGCTGCCTTATAATTACCAAAATTAATTGGCGATGTTCTTTTATTTTTATCTCCCATACGCATGTAAAACAAGCCATGTTTTTTATCGGCATTATCAAACCAGACCATATGATAATCACCTGTATTTGAAATTGATAAATCAGGACCATGATGTGGGCAGGCATCAACTTTCCAGTTATCATAACTAACACGAACAGGTTTGCCTGGTTTTGAAGCAGATTCAAAGCTGACTAAGGCGTGATCTCGTGTATTCTTTCCATAAATATTGCGCCACAGAATAACTGGCAGGTCATTAGTATCCATATCAATGATAACTCTGCAACACTCACAGCTGTGGTCAATTATCTTTTTATTTGGATGAAAGCTTTTTCCGCCATTGTCAGACCATGTGTAGTAAAGCGCGGCACCGTGATAGTCCCTGCCTTCTTTTTTAGCTTTGAATCGGTCGCGTTTATCAAGCCATGCTAAATAAATATTGCCATTCTTGCCAACGGATAATGCTTCAAAACGATGACCGGTTAGGTCCAGGTTGTCATTAACCGTAATAGGTGTACTGAAGCTATTCCCCATATCATTTGAAAAGCTAAATCTGACATTGCCTGTGAAACGTTTTTTTAAAGGTGTTGTCCAGGAAACATATAAATTTCCATTTTTATTTAAAACAATTTTAGGACGATTTTCACCATGTGCAGAAATTTTTTCTGGTATTACATTTAGCGTGACCGGTTTACTAAATGTTTTTGCTTTGTCATCGGAATAGTTAACATATACATGTCCTGCGTATGACCAGGTGGCCCATAATCTACCTGTTTCGGAAAAAACTGAACTGGGTGCAGATGCACAATCAAGTGCAGGCAGCTGATTAATATCAGTGCATTTAGATGAATCACCACCTTTGGTATTGACTCCTCCATGAGCAGCAATACCAATTGCAGGTAAGGTGGATAATAATAAAAGACTGATGAGAAAATTAAATGTTTTCATTTTAGAATTTGTACTCTGCCCCTGCATATAAAGTACGAGGCATACCTGGTGCAAAAGTTGACTCGCCTCGACTAAATGATGCCGAGGTTGCGTATGTTTTATCACCAACGTTCATAAGTCTGACATATGTTTCAAATGTCTTGCTGGCAAAGTAGTTTATGCGTAGATTGAGAAGCTCGTGGCCTGAATATTTTTCCGTATTAGTCTGGTCCATCCAGTATTCACCCAGGTGCACCCATTCTAGTTCCGCACGACCACCATTAAGAACTGATGGTGAATATTTAATTCGTGTATTTGCGACATCCTCAGGAGCCGATTGAATTTCATTACCACTGAAATCTGTGCCCTTTTCAATCCAGTTCTCAAATGTATGTTTGTTCTTTGCGTAACTAAGGCTTAATTTCCAGTCTTTTGAAAATTGGCTATTTAAACCTAATTCTACACCACGGTGTAATGTTTCACCTGCATTTACCGTTGTTCTGTCTTCTGTTAGCGGGTCTTCATAGGTTACCAGATCATCTTTTTTAGTCATGTAGTATATCGATACTTCATAATCTAAAAGTTTTGTGGGATTGGCTCGCAAACCAATTTCAAAACTGTCTACTTTAACTGGATCTAAATCCAGCGAGGCACCATTGCTGCCAGGGCGAAATATCTGACTTTCAGATGGTGCACGAAATGCATGTCGGTAAGATGCAAATCCGTTTAAAGATTCACTAAATGTATAAGCTGCACCAAGTTTAGGGCTAAAGTGTGCGAAATCAACTTTTGCATCTACCGGGTGATTATAGGTAACGGGAAATCTTGTGCTGCTTGGGTTAACAACCAGAGCGCCATCTGCCATGTTATTCGTGTAATCATACTGTAAGTTGTCATAGCGTAAGCCAGCGTTAAATCGCCAGTTTTCTGATGGAGATGTTTCTACATGAACATAAGGTGAAACGGCCTGATAGGTAACATCATAATCGTAGATTTTATCAGCTGTTGTAAATGACGTATAAATATCCCCCGTTTTTACGGCGTCAATACTGTATTCTAAACGGCTACCAGGTGTGTAGTCTATATCAGCACCAAATATAAGACGTGTTCTGAGTGGTTTGAAATCTATGCGGTATTTTGCAAGTAAGCCCAGCGAATTGCTTTCAGTTTCTTTAATACTTGGGTCATAACTAAATGACCAGTTTGGCATATATTCCATAAAATTATTTCTAACGTAAGGTGTCAGACTTAATAAAGTGTTGTGGCTTTCTTTTTCATACGCCGTAGAGATTCGTGTGGCTTTTACTTCACGATAAGATATAGGTGTGTAATTTTCGGTAGGGTTATTGTTATAATCATCCTCAGATATTCGTGATGATCCAGCCGTTTGCTGATCGATATTTGAGGTGCTTAATAATGTTTTTAAACTTGCCCCGCTTTGCAGAAAATGATCCCAGCGTATTGTCGCACTTGCACGGTCATAATCGGTAGCATCTCGCCAGCCATCAGTATGTGTCAGATTAATATCTGCACGCAATCCATCATCATCCCAGCTTTTACCTGTGCTGGTTAATAATCGCCTCCAGCCAAACTCACCCGCTTCAAGAGATAGTTTTAATTCGGGTTCAATTGGTGGTGCTTCAGTTATTACATTAATAACCCCTCCAATTGCATCACTACCGTATAAAGCTGTTCCTGGTCCCTTGGTTATTTCTATGCCCGATGCCTGAGGTACGTTTACTTCATAAAGCGCATTGTGATTGAAAAAACCTGTAGATCTGGTCGGTATACCATCTTCAAGATAAAGGTATAAGGGTTGTGTAGATATGGGTTGACGAATCGAAGTCATATGCCCTTCTCCACCGGTGACATTAATATGTACACCGGGTACACGCTCCATTATTTCTGATGGGTGTGCAGGTTTTGTAACCTGAAGTTCCTTATTATTGATCTGTCCGACAGTTTCAGATGTTTCTGCGCGTAGTGTTTCTTCTCTTGTCCCGGTAACAGTGATACTCGCTTCGGTAGGGCTGGCATCCTGGTTAGCTATTATAGTATGTGGAAAGATTGCATAGAGTATCGCAATTGTTGCAAGGTGTTCTTTCGATTTTAAAAACATAAAACTATTAATCCCGTGATGCTTATTTTTTTACGAGGTTATTTAAATGCGCTTTACATGAGAAGTGACAAAATGACGCGCGACAATATGCCGCAGGCCTTGATGTAAAAGTGCCTCACACTCTATGTCAATGGCTCTTAGCATCTGATGTGATTTTTTATATGTCGATTATGCATTAATGAGTGATTGATAATTATCAATCATTACATCATTAATGATATGTATTCCTCGGAGGGGGGGGCTGGAATAATTTTTGTTCACAAATTCAAAAAATTATTTGTTTTTTTGTATATTGAAATTTTCAGCTACAGATTGAATTTTTTTGCCGAGTATTGACGCGAGTAAAACCGCCGGTTTATCTACATAAATGGTTACATAATGTGATACAAGAATAATTAGCGGTATGCTGACTATAAAAGTTATCAGGCTTGAGTAGAAATATCCGGTGTCGGGCAAGAGTAATAAAAACAACCAGCATGAAAAAGAACCAATTACTAAAAAGTGCATAACATACAAACCATATGAAATATCACCCAGATATCGAAATGCAGGCTTATTAAGCATATTTTTTACAGGCTTTAGTAAATTGCTTGCCAGAAATACTAAAGCAGCACCGTTCATGGCGTGGCTACCACCTAATGAATAAAAGTCTGGCAGGTTTACATAGAATAAATTTTTGAACGTATCACTATCTATAAAAACGGGTGTTGAAGCATATATCAGCCCTATTCCTAAAAGAACTGACATGCTGTAAATATTTATTTTATCTATGTAATAATGTTTGTAGTTTTTGTCTAGATCGGCAAATAACATGCCCAGAATAAACCCCTGATACAGGGTTTCTTTAAATAAATAATATAGCACCACATATAACAGTAATCGATATTTAAAATTTCCAGTTATAAGTGCAATTGCAAACACTAACATAGAGCCGTACAGCTCTATGCTAATAGTCCATAAAGGCGGGTTATATATTGTGCCTTCTGCAAAGGGTGAAAATAAAAATACCTGTATAAAACGTGATAAATTAAAATCACCTTGCCATTGTGAGTTTAAATAAGGGGTTGAGTGTGTGATTTGACTTACAGTTTGATTATATAAAAGCCCACTATTCCAGAGAAAAGCGCCGAGTAGCACAGTAAATAAAACTAGCCCACCTAATCTTACGGGTCTTTTAATAACGTATGAAAATATTTTAAGCTTGTTGTTTTTTTCACCTAACAGGCTGTAACTAAGCACATAACCACTTAATATAAAAAACAGGCATACTGCGAAGCGCCCTGCAAGTAACAGGTTAAGTGGAAAATAATGGAATGCACTTTCCCATTCAAAATGTTGTATGTAACCTTGTTTAATACCAAATGTGGTTGAAGGGTAAAAGACTGCAAAAAAATGCAAAATGATAACAATAAAAGCGGCAACGCCTCTCATTGAGTCTAAGTGCGTCTGTCTTGATGATCCCATAATGCTTATATCCTTATATTCTGGGCTATTTGTAGTGAAAAATTTCAATGTAGCGCAAGAATTTTTGCAGATTATATTATTTATAGTTTATTTATTTTTATTGCGGGAGCCATAACAAAGTTTAGTTTTTGATATGCTTCTTTTAGAGCGACTACTACCTGATCTGAAGTTTTAGCCTGTGCAAATATATAACCTGGATACTGGTTACCTTCAGGCAGCGGAATTAATTCATTTCCTTCACGAATGATAATATCAATTTTGTCTACATGGGGTGTTTTTCTTGCTGCAGGTAGTCCCTCTACTCTGCGTAAAATTCCAGCCTTTTTAATGGGTATCATCATGACTCCGCGAGCATTTACTGGCGACTGGGTTTTTACTGTTTTTCCCACAGATAATGAAATGACAAGCTCTTCCAGATTAAAGTCACTGCCTGCGTCAAGGCTTCTTGCGCATTCGCCACCAATCGTGCGGCTGGCTACCTCTAGAATATAAGCATCTTTTTCATTTACTCTTAATTCTGCGTGTATGGGGCCGCTTATTAATCCATATGACTGGCAGGCTTCTTCAACACGTTGCTTGATTTCATTTTGAATTTTAGTGCTTAACGATGATGGGGTTACATAAATGGTTTCTTCAAAATAAGGACCTGTTAGTGGCTCGGGTTTATCAAAAATAACCAGTGTGTGTAGTTTTCCATTTTGTAAATAACCTTCAAATGCTACTTCACTGCCCTCTATGTATTCTTCAACTAATATATGTGAACGCTCAAATTCATCACCTGTTTCATTTATTATGCTCTTAATACGGTCACAGGCAGCAAAAAATTCTTCTTCATTGTTAACTCGTATAACACCTCTGCTAGCAGATAAATGTAATGGTTTGATTACACAGGGCCAGGGTAAACCGGTTATTTGTCGATCTAGTGAGTCTTTAAGGTTAATTAGGCAGTGAATAGGTACTGCGCATTTATCTAATGACAGGTGTGCTCTTGCCAGGTCTTTTCTCATAGATAGACGAGCAGCACCCGGAGGGTTATGAGGTAATTGTAATTTCTGGGCAACTTTAGCAGCGAGTTCAACGGTGCTGTCATCTGAGCCTAATACGCCAACCAGTGTTTTTAACTTAGACTCTTTGATGATGATATCTACAGACGCGGAATGATCATCAAGGTCTATATGCAGGCCCTCATAAACTTCTGAGATGAGTGAATATTTGCCTGCAGATGCCACTAGAACATTTAGCCCTAACCTTTTTGCTGCGTTTATATATGGGGCAATGCGATAGCTATTGGGTTGAGATATGAGTAGTAAGAAGGGTTTAGTCATAATGCCTGTAAAAGAGGCTATGTATTGTGAGTACTTAATTAAGAGCGTCTTTTAGTAAGGCGCCCTTAATTAATGTATCCAGTGAGTATAGCTTTTAAGCGGGTGCCGCTCCACTACAGCCACCGCAAGCACCTGAACCTCCTGTTTGAGCAAATACGTTTTTAAATACAAAACTTTGATTAAGGCCTTCCGTCTTATAATCAATTTCCACACCGGTTATATAACCCAGTGCAACACTATCAACGTATAAATTCAGTTTTTCGGTTTCCAGAAGACAATCAAATTGTGAAGGTTGTTCAACCAGAGTCATACCGTAAGTCATGCCGCTACACCCGCCACCAGAAACATATATACGAATTCCAGATGCATCAGATTCCTGATCAATTATTGCGGCAAGCTGGTTCATGGCTTCCGGTGATATTTTTACTTCATCAGTGAGAGTGTTGATAAATTCAACATCAGACATATTTGTCTCCTGTGTTTAGGTCTTTATTTCGTAAATTCTAGCACGCATTTGATCAGTAGAATTAAAAATCATGGCTGATTGAGCATAATCCGTTATTTTAAAATTATTAAGAGTTAAAAAAATGCACAATAAAACCACCGACTATAAGAATTGATTAATTTAATCACTTTTATAATAAAAAATGGAATAAAAATGCTTGGGATAAATTGGTTTTTCAGGCATTAATTTATGTTATATGCTAATAATCAGTCTCATGATTTTATTGATATATATCATATACTTTAGTTAATATTTGTGCCCATTAGCTTATGTTATGCCTTAATAACAATAAAAACATAAGCTTTTCTTGATTTTTATCATAGAGCTATTTATATTCACATCAATTATAAAAAAATGAGTTCAAATATTTCACTTTGGCCAGCTACTGGCACACAACCGGGCTTACATTAAATAATAATAATACTCTGATATTCGAGTTTTTAGAAAATAACATTATAAAATTCAAGTTAACGATAATTTTAATAATGACATATCGGTAACTTTTTTAGTTTTAAGTTCGATAATTATAAAAACCTTTACTCCAGGGGGTAAAAATGAGAGCAGTAACCCGGCCATTAGGCCTAGTCTGTCTGTTGCTAGCAAGCAGTCCGACACTCGCTGAATATCAGTTGAATTTAGAGCCCGGTGTCACAGTCACCAGCCAAAATGCATATGACATTCATCAAATAGTAATGTGGATATGTGTTGTAATCGGGATAGTTGTTTACGGTGTTATGACCTACTCTATTCTTACCCATACAAAAGCCAAGGGCCATAAGCCCGCAACCTTCGACGATAACCTCACCATAGAAATACTCTGGACCGTTATACCTATCCTTATCCTTATCGGTATGGCTATTCCTGCTACCTCTGCACTACTGGCGATGGAAGATGTCTCTGATTCAGATATGTCGATTAAGGTCACTGGTTATCAGTGGAAATGGCATTACGACTACGTAGGTGAAGATGTTAGTTTCTTTAGTAATCTGAGTACACCAATGGATCAGATTAAAAACAAAGAGGCCAAGACTGAAAACTATCTTTTAGAAGTAGATAACACGATTGTAATACCAACAGGCAAAAAAGTTCGATTCCTGTTTACGTCTAACGATGTTATTCATGCATGGTGGGTGCCTGCATTTGGCGTTAAGAAAGATGCCATTCCGGGTTACATCAATGAAAGCTGGGCTCGTGTAGATGAGCCAGGTATATACCGTGGACAATGTGCTGAGTTATGTGGAGCTAATCACGGCTTCATGCCCATTGTTGTCGAAGCTAAATCTGAAGAAGATTATCTGGCCTGGTTAAGTGAAAAGAAAACGGCTCAGGCTGCTGCCAACGAAAGTGGCAACAAAACCTGGACTATGGATGAGTTAATGGCTCATGGTGAAAGCGCTTACATCACAAGTTGTGCGGCTTGCCATCAAGCTGGCGGTGAAGGCTTACCAGGAGCTTTCCCTGGACTTAAAGGCAGCCCGATTGCAATAGGTGACATAGCCAAACACATCGAAGTTGTTGTTAAAGGTGTAGAAGGTACAGGTATGCAGGCCTTTGGTCCGCAGTTAAATGATGCCGATCTGGCAGCGATTATTACTTACGAGCGTAATGCGTGGGGTAATAACACTGGCGATATGGTTCAACCATCAGACGTTAAAGCGGCCCGATAAACTAACTTAAGAAAAAGAGGCAAACATGAACGCTGTAGTAGAAGAACATCACGATCACGATCACAAGCCTACTGGCTTAGGTCGGTGGCTGTTTAGTACCAATCATAAAGACATTGGAAGCATGTACCTGTGGTTCGCTTTCACCATGTTCTTTATTGGTGGCGCATTAGCGTTACTAATTCGTGCTGAATTATTTCAACCCGGTATGCAAATTGTAGAACCGGAATTTTTTAACCAGCTAACCACGCTGCATGGTTTAATCATGGTATTTGGTGTGATTATGCCTGCTTTTGTTGGTTTAGCTAACTGGCAGTTACCAATGATGATTGGTGCTCCAGATATGGCATTACCTCGCATGAACAACTGGAGTTTCTGGTTGTTACCAGGTGCGTTTGGTATGTTGCTTGCCAGTCTGGTTATGAGCATTATGGGGCTTGGGTCTGCGCCGAATTTTGGCTGGACATTCTATGCTCCGCTCTCCACTACCTATGGCCCCGATAGTACTGATTACTTCATCTTCTCAGTTCATTTGATGGGTATCTCATCTGTAATGGGTGCAATTAATGTTATTGCAACTATCATGAACCTGCGTGCTCCAGGCATGACTTATATGAAGATGCCTATCTTTGTATGGACATGGTTCATTACTGCATATCTTCTGATTGCAGTTATGCCTGTACTGGCTGGTGTTGTAACAATGATGTTAACCGACAGAAACTTCGGTACTAGCTTCTTTGATGCAGCGGGTGGTGGTGATCCGGTGATGTTCCAGCATGTTTTCTGGTTCTTTGGTCATCCTGAAGTTTATATTATGATTTTACCGGCTTTTGGTATCGTCTCTTCAATTGTGCCTACCTTCTCTCGCAAGCCATTATTTGGTTATAGCTCGATGGTATACGCAACAGCATCAATCGCTTTCCTTTCGTTTATCGTATGGGCTCACCATATGTTTACAACAGGTATGCCGGTTGCTGGTGAACTTTTCTTTATGTACTCAACCATGTTAATTGCGATACCTACAGGTGTTAAAGTTTTTAACTGGATGTCTACAATGTGGAGAGGTGCATTAACATTTGAAACACCGATGTTATTTGCCATCGCATTTATCTTCCTGTTTACCATGGGTGGATTTACCGGTTTGATGTTATGTATCGCACCTGCTGACTTCCAGTACCACGATACCTACTTTGTTGTTGCTCACTTCCATTATGTATTAGTAACTGGTGCAGCCTTCTCTATTATGGCGGCAGTATATTTCTGGTTACCAAAATGGACCGGTAATATGTATGACGAGAAACTGGGTAAACTGCATTTCTGGTTAACCTGTATTTCTGCAAACGTATTGTTCTTCCCAATGCACTTTGTAGGGTTGGCGGGAATGCCTCGTCGTATCCCTGATTATGCTTTGCAATTTGCTGAGTTTAATCAGATTGCGTCTGTTGGTGCATTTGTATTTGGTTTCTCACAGTTAATCTTCTTATACGTAGTTATCAAATGCGTTAGAGGTGGCGAGAAAGCAACGGATAAAGTTTGGGAAGGTGCACACGGTCTGGAGTTTGATCTTCCATCACCGGCTCCATTCCACAGTTACACAACTCCACCTGAAGTTAAATAAGGTCAGGTGCGGAATATGTCAGTGCAACCAGATAACCAGACAACCGAGAATCCAAAAATTATCGGTAAGTTACTCATAGTTGTAGTCGCTATGTTTGGATTTGGTTTTGCACTGGTTCCGTTATATGACGTGTTTTGCGATATAACCGGTTTAAATGGAAAGACAGGTGATAAAGTTAATTTTTCAACTGCCCCTACTGTAGACGAAAGCAGAATAGTAAAGATTACTTTTCTTGCTAGCCTGAATGAATCTATGCCCTGGGAGTTTAAACCTCAGCAAAGTTTTATTGAGGTTCATCCGGGGAAACCAACTACGATTAGTTATATTGCTAAAAACATTTCTAATAAGAATATTGTGGGTAATGCTGTACCTAGTGTTTCACCAGGTTTAGCTGCTGCATACTTTCAAAAAACAGAATGCTTTTGCTTTACCCAGCAAGAGTTAAAAGCTGGCGAAGAGAAAATCATGCCGGTCACGTTTATAGTTGATAGTGAATTATCAGAAGATATAAACGAGATCGCTTTGTCCTATACTTTCTTTACCAGTAAACAAAACAATGAAGATTTGGCAGATAATACTTTAACCGCTAAATCTATTAATACTTTCAAGTAATCAGGATTAATTATTATGAGTACTGCAAGTCACGGTGAATATTATATTCCAGAGCCAAGTAAATGGCCCATAGTTGGAACTGTTGCATTAACAACTTCGGTTATTGGTGCGGTAAATACAATACATGCAGGTGAAATGAGTCTGCTACTTCCAGTAGGTTTACTATTGGTAGCTTATTTATTCTTTGGCTGGTTTGGCGCAGTTATAGATGAGTCAATGGCGGGTAATTATAATGCTAAAGTAGATAAGTCATTCCGCCTTGGTATGATGTGGTTTATTTTTTCAGAAGTTATGTTTTTTGCGGCTTTCTTTGGTGCCCTGTTCTACGCACGAGTATTATCTGTGCCCTGGTTAGGTGGCGAAGGAAATAATGCGGCTACCCACGAGTTTTTGTGGCCTGCTTTCGAGGCCGTCTGGCCATTATTAACTAACCCTGATAATGCAAAGATTGCTGCTCCTAGAGAAGCAATGGGTGCAATGGGCTTACCTGCAATAAATACTGCAATACTATTAACATCTAGTGTAACTGTAACCTGGGCGCATCATGCTTTACGTGCAGGCAATCGTTTGCATCTTAATTTAGGTTTAGGCCTAACTGTACTACTGGGTTGTGTATTCCTTGTGTTACAGGTTGAAGAATATATTCATGCATACAGTGAATTAGGTCTGACAATGGATTCGGGTATTTATGGTAGCACCTTCTTTCTGTTAACCGGCTTCCATGGTTTCCATGTAACAATGGGCACAACCATGCTACTGGTGATATTGATTCGTTGCTTGAAAGGTCACTTTACTGCAGACAATCATTTTGGTTTTGAAGCGGTTGCGTGGTACTGGCATTTCGTCGATGTCGTCTGGTTAGGTCTATACATATTTGTGTATTGGTTATAACCTAAAACAAGTCGGGAGTCGTAAGTCTTTTAGTTTTTAGACTTACGACTTACGGCTATGTTTATAATCCGTGTGGTTGTATTAATCCTAGCGCCTGTCCAATTAAAAGCAGAATAAAAATTCCAACTGAAAGCCCTATTCTCCAGGTTAAAGATTTAATTAATTTATCAGAATTCTCTTTATTACTCACAAGATGATATAGTGCAGATCCTAAACTAACTAAAACAATAACTAGTAATGTTATAATAAAAATTTTAAAAATCACTTCATTAACCTCATATTTAAGATATAAATTTCTAACAAAGCCAGGTCAGGTATCAAGTCAGGTATGCAGATAAAACAGTATCAATTTAAAGCAACCATTATACCCAGTCTAATAACAGTGGCGCTACTTTATATAATGATATCACTTGGCTTTTGGCAACTCGACCGAGCTGAGTATAAAGCCAATGTGCAATCATTAATAGAGAGTAAACAAGGTACGGCTACTATTTCTTTAGATGCGATAGCAAAAGAAGAAGAAAACTGGTTATATCAACCGGTTTTTGCTTACGGTAAATATGATTTAGAACATCAGGTGTATCTGGATAATCAGGTTAATAATATGATTGCGGGATACAGTGTTTTTACACCGTTAAAAATCGCGGATGATCTGGCAATTTTAGTAAATCGAGGTTGGTTACCGGTTGGTGAAAGCCGCGCAGATTTACCTGATATTAGTGTGACATCAGAAGCTCTGCGTATAGATGGCCTGCTCTCACACGCACCATCAAAAACTCTGGTTCTATCGGAAAATGTAAATAACTATTTACAATGGCCAACAGTACTGCAGTATGTTGATATTATCGAAATAGAAAAAAAGTTAGATTATAAGTTGATGCCCATGGTAATTATTATGGACCAGATTGAACAAACAAATTTACAACCTTTACCAATAAGAATTAATATGCGAAGCGAAAAACATACAGCATATGCATTTCAATGGTTCGGGCTTTCATTAACGTTATTAATCATATACATTGTGGTTAATACAAAAAATAATAAGAAGATTTAAGGTTTTATATGACAAACGAAGTCGCAGAACAAGCACAGGAAAAACGTAGTAATTTAGCTTTATGGGTGCTAACAGCCTCATTTTTTATTCCAGCTATATTGGCTTATGTATATTTTTATTATGGTGATAGGCCTCCCGTTAAAAGTAATGGGGAGTTGATTATACCTATTGTGGATATACATACTCTTGGAATGACTGGTGTCGGTGGTGTTGAGTTAACTGAAGAGGAATTAACACCACATTGGCGAATGCTTTATTTTGTAGGTTCTAGTTGTGATTCAAGCTGTCAAACCAGTTTATATAATATGCGTCAAATTAATATCGGTATTGGTAAATATCAGGATCGAGTAAATCACGGAATTGTGCATTTAGCGCAACCAGATGAAGCGTTTGTCGGGTTAATAGAAAAAGAACATAAAGCTGCAGGACATATTTATACAACAGTTGATAAAATATCATCAATTACAAAGCTAGAATCTAATCCATCTAAGTTGCAGTCTATTTACCTGGTTGATCCTTTGGGTAATATCATGATGCATTTCCCAAAAAATCTTGAGCCGAAGTTGATAAGTAAGGATATGAACAAGCTGTTAAAAGTTTCTCGTTTACGTTAAATAATGATTGTAGTAGCTAGTGTGTAGTATGAGCCTTAATTTGTTGTTTTTAAATAAACATAAACTATGGTGCCGCATAATGCATAACTAGCTGTACAACACCTACAACACTTAATATAAATACGATTACAAATATTATACCCGCCGCTATAAAGGTTGATGGCTTGCCGTGCTCAAAATCTCTTTCTCTATTGGCTTTTGTTTGTATTCCGCCGGCGGCAAAAATAGTGCTTTTTAGAACATTTAAAAAACCTGTGCCTTTACGTTTTTCTTTGTTTTGATCGTCCACACTTGCCTCTCTATTAATCATTATATTTTCATAAAAACTATTAATTGATCATACACTGACAATCATAGATTTCTATATTTATTAGGGAATATTTCTGTAATTTAATAATAATTTAAATTTTTATAATATATTGCTTCACTTAACGTAATTACCTATGTTATATAAGGTATAGATTGAATTAAAATGTCTAAAAAAGTATAGTTTCTAATTCAAATGATAAATTAAATGCCAGTAAATTGCAGAATAAGTTCTATACTTATGTTTATGTAACTTATTGGCCAAATAAGTAAGTATTTAAAATAATATGGGGTATCAATAAATGCTGTTTAAACACTTTTGCCATGTCTATAAACCTAAAGAATGTTTACGTGATGCCGATCGTGATCCTGCTAAGATTACGGATATTTTACTCCACGTCGCTGTTTTATCATTAATACCAACTATTTGCGCCTATATAGCAACAGTTCATATTGGTTGGGATCTAGGTATAGGTACACTTTTTTTTATGACGCCCGATAAAGCGATAATTGCTGCCCTTGCTGCATTTATGTGTCTTAATATTGGTGTCTATGCTCTGGGTTATGCTATTTGCTGGTTTGCAAAAACCTTTGACCTTAAGCCTAACCCCCTCCATTGTACTGAATTAGCCGTATTCTCTTCATTACCATTGTTTCTGCTTGGTTTTGTGGCTTTATACCCCGTCTTGTATATCAATGTACTGGTAGGCCTCTTTGCAATGGCAGGAGCTGTTTATCTGTTATACACAGGGATACCTATCTTTATGCATATTCCTGAAGAAGAAGGTTTTGTTTATTCAACCTGGGTAATAACAATTGGTCTGGTGATGCTTGTTGTATTCCTTGGTGCTGCAATCTTCTTTATTTCAGCAACATCCGCCTAAATCTAGCAACTTTACCATTTCTTACTAAAAAACCCGCAACTGCGGGTTTTTTAATTTCTATCTACAGATATACCGTTTATCCAATATATAAAATCACGTCTGCTGTCTGTCTATACTTGTAATTGAACATGGTTTTCTAGAGTAGCTTACTCACTTCAAACAGGAGAGCCCAAATGAGAAAAAGACTCTATTTTTTACTCCCAAATCTGGGAGAAGCTTCTAAAACAGTTGATGAACTCTTACTTGCAAGAATCGATGAACAACATATTCATGTTATGGCTAAAGATGGTGTAGATTTAGGTGATCTACCTGAAGCCAGTATTTTTCAGAAAAGTGATATCGTACACGGGGTTGAAACAGGCATGGTAATAGGAGGTATCTCCGGACTCGTTGGTAGCCTTATCGCGATCACTGCGCTTCAGGTTGGTTCTGTGATGGGCCTAATCGTATTAGGCTGCACTTTGTTTGGCGCTGGTTTCGGAGTCTGGACGTCAGGTATGATTGGTTCCAGCACGAAAAATTCAAGATTGAAAGAATTCGAGCAATCTATGGAGGAAGGTAAGATTCTTTTAATGGCTGATGTACCAATGGATAAGGTGGAAGATATTACTCACAAAATGCAAGCACATAAACAGACAATCATGGGTGGTTCTGATCCGAGTATGCCTGCTTTCCCTTAAATTAGTCTTAATAGCAAGGTGGGAGGATTGTATCCCACCCGGCTTAATTTATGCTTACATAAACATTCTTAGAAGTATTCTAGCGTAATGATCCAGCAGTAAAAAACCAAACAGTGCACTTAAGTAAAATATAGAGTAACTGAATGTTTTCATTGAATGCTCATCACTTTCACCGGTGTTATATAACTTAACTGCGTGATAAAGAAAACCAAGGCCTAAGGCAACCGCACCAGCAAAATAGATTAAACCCGTCATTTGAATTACAAATGGCATCATAGTTACTGAAAGTAACATTAAGGTATAAAGAACAATATGTAACTTGGTAAAGGTTACACCATGCGTAACAGGTAACATGGGTAAACCTGCACGTGCATATTCATCTTTACGTTTTATCGCGAGTGCCCAGAAATGAGGTGGAGTCCATACAAATATAATTAAAAATAAGAGTAATGCCTCACCATTAACTTCACCGGTCATAGCGGCCCAGCCAAGTAAAGGTGGAGCTGCGCCTGCCGCACCACCTAAGACAATATTTTGTGGTGTTGAGCGTTTAAGAAACATTGTATAAATAACCGCGTAACCAACCAGAGATGTAAGCGTTAATAATGTGGTTAAAACATTTGTCCAGATTAATAAAATAACCATGGCAATTACAGCAAGTGAAAGCGCAAAAGTTAAGGCCTGGCGTGATGTCAGCTCGCCTTGTGGTAAGGGGCGATTGCTTGTGCGTTCCATTACTACATCAATGCGCTGATCTACCCAGTGATTTAAAGCTGCTCCTGAAGCAGATGCCAGGCCAATACCTAAACAGGCCGCTATAAATGTATCTAGAGGCAAAGCGCCAGGAGTGGATAGTAACATTCCAACAATGGCAGTAAATATAATTAAATATACAACTTTAGGTTTACATAAATTGTAATAATTACGCCAGTTCAAGCTGGGAGAGTTCAGTGTGGCTTCAGTCATGATATAACCTTATTTGTATCATTTGGGGAGGAAATAGCCGAACCGGAGTTAAAGCTATTATTAATCAGCAGTAGAGAATGAATTTCAAGATGTGGGTATAAATCAGCAACCTGCATGATCTCACGAGCTTTATCTGTCGGCACTGTTTGAGTAATACATCCATAACAGTCTGAAATAGTGCCAGTGAACCGCAAATAAGCACCTAAGACGATATCAAAGAGCGCCAGGCTGCTTGTTGTAAGGCTTATCCGTAAAAACCACTTATTATTCAAAAAACACCTTAATTTTCATTTAATTTTTGACTAAATCGATGCTATAGCAAGTGATGGTTTGATGCAATTCAATAATACTTTGGACAAGATAAGTATATGTTTTTTATAGTTTTACTATATTCTAATATGATTAATATTGATATTATTTTGTTAACTTGGTAATTATTAGTGTTTTTATAATATTAAGTGAGTATTTTTTTAATCATTTACTAATTGAGTCATAGATATTCAAGTTAAATAGTTGACCAGAATCAATACTGAAATCTGTTTATGCAAATTAAAATCATTCTCACTTTATAACAAGGCAACAAGCATATCGAAATGCAATTATCTGATTATGTAAATACATTCGGGCAAAGCCTGCTAAAAAAATATGGAGAAAAAATCCATAAAATTTCACTTAATGCTAATTTGACCTGCCCTAATCGTGATGGAACAAAAGGCATTGGTGGCTGTACTTTTTGTAACAATGTTTCTTTTAGCCCTAATGCACGTGATGTAGATTCTATAACTAAGCAACTTTCTGCTGGACGTAAAGTTATCTTAAAAAGAACCGGTGCAAAAAAGTATCTCGCCTATTTCCAGGCATACACTAATACCTATGGTGACGTGGCAGATTTAAAAAAATTATATGATCTGGCGCTTTCCGCAAACGATATTATTGGAATATCTATAGGTACTCGTCCTGACTGTGTACCCGATGAAATTTTAGATTTACTGGCTAATTATCAGGCGCAGGGATATGAAGTGTGGCTTGAGCTGGGGTTACAGTCATCATTTGATGAAACACTTAAAAAAGTAAATCGTGGACATGGATTTAAGGAGTATCATCAGGCTATTAATAGAGCGAATAAGCGAAATTTAAAAGTCTGTACTCATTTGATTCTTGGGCTACCTGGTGAGAATCAAAGTCATTTTGAAATCACTTTAAATCGGGTTTTATCTGAAGGCGTAGCGGGTTTGAAGTTACACCCTTTGCATGTTGTAAAAGGTACGCAGTTAGCTAGAGAGTGGTTACGGGACGAATATAAACCTTTAACTGAAACTGAATATGTAAATATTGCAGCAGATCTAATTGAAATGACACCAGATGACATTGTTTATCATCGAGTAACAGGCACGGCATCAAAAGATATATTATTAGCTCCAAAATGGTGTTCAAAAAAATGGGATATCATAAATCGTATTACTAGAGAATTACATAATAGAAAAAATAACAATAATGATATTAGCTTTAATGATATTCAACATTCACTGTGCCTGTCATGAGTACTTTCGAGAATGATAAAGTTACAAAAATGGAGCTCGTCTGCCCTGCTGGAAACTTACCGGCTTTAAAAATCGCGGTGGATAATGGCGCTGATGCTGTTTATATGGGTTTCAAGGACGATACAAATGCTCGTCATTTTGCGGGTTTGAATTTCAATGAAAAACGTTCAGTTCAGGCTATTGAATATGCCCATCAACGCGGATGTAAAGTTTATCTTGCAATAAATACCTATCCCCAGGCTAGTGGCTGGGATAGATGGAAAAATGCAGTTGATCTTGCAGCCAAACTTGAGGTGGATGCTTTAATAGCAGCAGATATTGGTGTTTTAGATTATGCCTCTTCTAAATATTCAAACTTACGTTTGCATTTATCAGTACAGGGATCTGCAACAAATTCTGAATCTATAAACTTTTATCATGAAAATTTTGCAGTTCGACGTGTCGTTTTACCTCGAGTTTTATCTTTAAAACAGGTTTCTAATGTTGCCGCAACAAGCCCCGTTCCGCTTGAGGTTTTTGGGTTTGGAAGTTTGTGTGTCATGGTAGAAGGCCGCTGCTTATTATCCTCATACGCAACAGGACAATCTCCAAATACATTTGGTGCTTGTTCACCTGCTAGTGCAGTTGAGTGGCAAGAGACTGACAGGGGGTTACAAACACGGTTGAACAATATTTTAATTGACAGTTACAAAGAAAATGAACCTGCTGCCTACCCTACTCTCTGTAAAGGGCGCTTTGAAGTAACAGGTAATACCTATTACGCAATTGAAGAACCAACTAGTCTGAATACCATTGAACTACTGCCTGAATTACAAAAGATGGGTATAGCTGCGATAAAAATTGAAGGCAGACAAAGAAGCCCTGCTTATGTAAATCAGGTTTCTAAAGTATGGCGTGAAGCGCTTGATGCATGTAATAACGATAGTGGTCATTACAAAGTTAAAAATGAATGGTTGCAAACACTTCATCAGGTCTCAGAAGGTCGCACAACAACTTTAGGTGCATACCACAGGCCCTGGCAATAAATATGAATATAAACACACTCAAGTTATCACTAGGTCCTGTTCAGTATTACTGGAGTAGACAAACAATATTTGATTTTTATAAGCAGATAGCAAACACTAAAATTGATATTGTTTATTTAGGTGAAACAGTCTGTTCAAAACGAAAGTTAATGCGGCGTGATGACTGGCTTGAAGTTGCAGAATTACTTAAAACATCTGGTAAAGAAGTTGTGTTATCAAGCATGAACTTAATTGAAGCAAATTCTGAATTAATTGCTATAAAGTCATTGTGTGAAAATACAGACTATACAATTGAAGCTAATGATTTGTCTGCTGTACAGCTATTAAAAGACAGAGATTTTGTAACAGGTCCGTCTGTAAATATTTATAATCCGGCCACTTTAAAAATGTTAGCAAATCATGGATTAAAAAGATGGGTATTACCTGTTGAGTTATCTAAAGCATCGCTTGCTGATATGCAGTTAGAGAGACCCGCAGGTGTTGAGACTGAAGTTATAGTTTACGGCCGCTTACCTTTAGCATATTCAGCAAGATGTTTTACCGCTAGATCACATAATCTGCCGAAAGATGATTGTCAGTATCGTTGTCTAGATGACCCTGATGGACTTATGTTATCAACACAGGAAAATGAAAAATTTCTTGTACTAAATGGCATTCAAACCCAGTCGGCTAAAACCAGTAATCTGATATTAGATTTGGACGAGTTGCACCAGTTAAATGTTGATGTTTTACGTATTAGTCCCGCGTCTCGTCACACTGAAAAAATTATAGATTTATTTTATAAAACTTTACATGAGTCATATCCTGCAAAATCTGCCAATGCTGAATTACAAAAATTAATGCCTGCCGGAGGTTCATGTAATGGTTATTGGCATGGCGCTAATGGTATGGACTGGCAAGAATCAACAGAGGAAGTATTATGTCAGGAAACACATTGAAACAAAATTTAAGTCCTTTTGATTTAAGTAATCATCAGGCATATGAAGACTGGCGTAATGCAAAGCTGGATAAGTACCCGACACAAGTTGATCAGCTAATTGTTAAAATAAAAGATCCATTTAATTTAACAGTTGCAGAACATAAAACTATCGTCGATATTTATAATAAAACCAATATGGTGGTTTATATTAGTGAATGTGGCGATAACCCAGATAAAAAACTGGCATCTTCTCTGGCAAATCAGTTTGGTTTGCATCATCTTGATAACAATATGGGTGCCGATGATGATGCTATAACTTCTTTGCAAGTGTCAGCTGTTGAAGGGCGTGAAAGATATATTCCCTATTCTAATAAAGCCATACATTGGCATACAGATGGTTATTACAATAAACTCGATAAGCAAATCTATGCGTTAAACTTACACTGTGTCAGACCCGCCAAATTTGGCGGGGAAAATGCACTAATGGATCATGAAATAGCATATATACGATTGCGTGATGAAAACCCTGATTATATAAGGGCTTTAATGGAGCCAGATGTTATGACCATACCGGCTAATATTAAAGAAGGTAAGGTAATTAGACCAGACAGGACAGGACCTGTGTTTTCAGTACAGGGTAATAATAATTTGCATATGCGTTATACCGCTCGAGCACATAATGTCATCTGGAAAGATAATGTAATAACACAAACTGCGGTAAAAGCGCTCGATAAACTATTGAAATCAAATGACTCAGCAATTTTTAGGGCTACTTTACAATCGGGTTGGGGTTTAATCAGTAATAATGTTTTGCATGATCGTAGTGGTTTTGAAGATGACCCTGATGCAACACGGTTATTATATAGATTGAGGTTTTATGATGCCTTAAAAAAAGTTTAAAAAGAATATATTAAATATTAACTGAATAAACGTTTATAAATTGGCAGGCTATTGATTAATAAACGTTCAAATTTTACGAAATCTTTGTTCGATTCAAAATCGAGGCTATCTAAAAAGTTTTTAAGTTCCAGGCCAAGCTCAGTATTGCCCTGCATCACGAGTTTTCTTTGAAAGACTAACGTGTCAGGGTCTTGCTTACGTGCGGCTAATTGAAGATAGTCATATACGCTAGCCCGAAGCTCAATGTCAATATTAGAGTTTGTATTATTAGCAATAAGTTTCCTGTTTTTAAGACTAATAAAGTACATAATATTTATATCAGAAACTTTAATACAGAGGTGTTTGCTTTCAAGAAAATCCAGCTCACCATCTTCTATCTGTTCATTTAATAATAAGTTAAGAAAACTGACCAGCAATCGGGAATGAATGCTTGAAGGTACTAACTTTAACGGGATAGAAAGTAGGTAGGGTAACTTTGGGGTATTTTCTATTATCGGTGAGAGATTCATATATAGGGATGTTACGGAACAATTGATATTTCTTTTTTGATAAGAATCAATAAATTGATGAACCGTGTAACACCTGATATAGTCTTTTGAATCATTAAATAAAGCAAATCAGATGAAAAAAACACATATTTTAATATTGTTTATAGCTGCAGTACTCGCGGCAGCTATTGGGATCTGGATGGGTAAGCAAACATCCAGTGATTCCAGTGTAAATATAAAGCCTGATTCTATACAGGGTGCGATTTACCCTAAAGCGAAAGAAATTAAGTCGTTTAACTTAATTAATCATCGATCTGAGAATATAACAAAAGAAAATTTTAAAAATCACTGGAGTATGATATTTGTTGGATATACACATTGTCCTGATATATGCCCTACTACGATGACGGTTATGACTCAAGTTAGTGAGTTTATGCAGAAACAGCAAATTAAGCCTCCAGAAATTGTCTTCTTATCAATTGATCCTGAACGGGATACTGCTGATATCCTGAATTCCTATGTAACTTATTTTAATAAAGATTTTATTGGGCTGACCGGTGAAGTTGGAGAAATCAAACAATTAAGCGCACAATTAAATGCTGTTTTCAGAAAGGCACCAGGGTTAAGTGGCAATATTACGGATAAAGATTATTTAATGGATCATAGTTCGGCTTTAATGCTGATGAACCCAGATGGTAATTTACAATCCATACTGACAGCGCCTCATACACCGGCTAATATAATAGAGAGTATTATAAAAAGTCAGGCGTATTATCAAAATCTAAGTAAGTAATTAAAAAGGGCCAACTATATTTGGCTCTTTTTAATTTGTAATATTTGGAATTACTTTAATAACATAGCTTAAGCAGAATGTGCTACGTTATTTAGTTAAAGTATAAGCCAGTATTTCAACTACCTGTTCAGGCGTTGTGCAAGTGGCTTGAGCAGCTGCATCTACCTCTTTTAAGGCATGAGTAAGTTCTTTGTCGTGTAGTGTGATAATTGATTTACCTAGTGCAGCTGCATATCCTGCATCAAATGCGGCGTTCCATTGTTTGTACTGATTACCAAAACGAATCACCACAACATCTGCATCTTCGATATGTTTACGTATACGAATAGCATTTATTTTTGCAGCTTTGTGATCTTTCCAGAATGACTCTGCTTCTACACCCAGTATATTGTCACCACAATCATCACTGGCTTCATGGTTAGTTATGGGTGATTTTATTTTAATATCCAGGCCTTTATCTTTAATCCCCTGAGATATTTTTTCACGCCAGTCACTGTGTATTTCACCAGAAAGATATATCTTAAAGCTCATTTATTTTCTCTATAAGTTGTTGCAAGTAGATATTTTAATTATAAAAGCAAAAGGGCGAAAAACACCCTTTTGTTTTATGAGTTATGGTAGTTCGTCAATTTCTTCGTTTTCTTTTGCGTGCTCAAGGAAGTCGTGTTTTTCAACTCCCATTAATACCAGACTATTACTTGCTACATAAATTGATGAGTAAGTTCCTATGAAAACACCTACAATCAAAGCAAAAGCAAAACCATGAATAACTTCGCCGCCTAATAAGAACAAGGCAGTAAGTACCAGTAAGGTTGTTAAAGACGTCATAATGGTACGAGAAAGTGTGCCGTTGATTGACATATTTAATATTTCAACAGCCGTGCCTTTTCTTTGTGTACGAAAAGTTTCACGTATTCTGTCGAGTACAACTACCGTATCATTCAATGAGTAACCAATAACAGCTAACAGAGCAGCGAGTACGGATAAATCAAATGGCATTTGAACCACTGAGAAAACGCCAATTGTGATAATGACATCATGAATTAATGCCATGATTGCACCAACAGCTGATTTCATTTGAAAACGTAAACCCACGTAAATCATTATGCAGAACAAAGCAATTAGCATAGCAAGGCCGCCCTGCTCTCTTAATTCCTCACCCACTTGAGGGCCGACAAATTCAATACGTCGCATTTCAACTTTATCGGTTGATGTGCTTTTTAAAATATTGAGTACATCATCAGAAATTCGAGCACTGTTAACACCATCGCGTGGAGCTATTCGAACTAAAACATCTTTAGAAGTACCAAAGTGTTGAATTAAAGCATCAGAGTATTCGCTTTTAGCCAAAGCACTACGTACCGGCTCAAGTTCAATCGACTGAGAATAGCCAACCTCTATTAAATAACCGCCTGTAAAATCGATACCCAGATTTAAACCGCGTGAATAAATACTTACAATTGAGATCAGTATCAGAATTAATGAAAATCCAAGTGCAATATTTCGTTTACCCAGAAAATCTATGTTTGTTTTACCTGTTAAAAAATGCATTCTGATATCCTATATTGAAATGTTTTTAAGGTTGCGACCGCCGTAAAACAGGTTGACCAAAGCGCGGGTTCCCATAATTGCGGTAAACATAGATGTTAAAATTCCGATAGATAATGTAATAGCAAAACCTTTAATTGGCCCTGTTCCCAGACTAAATAAAACAATGGCTGCAATTAGAGTCGTGACATTAGCGTCGGCAATGGTGCTAAATGCTTTTTCATAGCCGGCATGGATACTTGCCTGCGCAGAGTTGCCTAAACGTAACTCTTCACGTATACGTTCGAAGATAAGTACATTGGCATCAACGGCCATACCCACTGTTAATACAATACCGGCAATACCCGGTAATGTTAAAGTCGCCTGCATTAAAGAAAGGATTGCCGTTATTAATATAAGATTGGCGGTTAATGCAACATTGGCGATTAAACCAAACGCGCGATAGTAAAGAGCCATGAATACCAGTACCAGGCAGAAACCAATCATCACAGAATTGAAACCCTGTTCGATATTGTCTTTACCCAGGCTTGGACCAACTGTACGTTCCTCTACAATCTCAACCGGAGCTTTTAATGCGCCAGCACGTAATAATAATGCAAGATCTTTTGCTTCAAATGACTCAAGACCAGTGATCTGGAATTGTTTACTAAATTGCCCCTGTATAGTTGCAATATTGATAACTTCTTCTTTTTTTGTTCTATCTTTAACTTTTACACCATCAACCATTCTGGTAACGACCTTGTTTTCAATGAAAACAACTGCCATTGGTTTTTTGATGTTATTACGGGTGGTTTCACCCATTTTTTTAGCGCCTTTACCATCCAGGCGAACACTTACTGCTGGAGAGCCAGATTGAGTATCTATTGTTGAAGATGCACTATTAATCTGGTCACCGGTAACAATTACACGACGTTTAAGTAATACAGGGTCACCGTTACGTTCATGGTAAAGTTTGGCGTTAAAAGGAATCGAACCGCCATTTTCTGCTTCTTGCCAGTCTAGTCGTGTGCCTTCTGTTAAACGAAACTCCAGAGTGGCTGTAGCGCCAAGAATGTCTTTAGCACGAGCGGTATCCTGAACACCAGGTAGTTGAACAACTATTCTGTTATCACCCTGCTGTTGAATTACAGGCTCTGCTACACCTAGTTCATTTACACGATTACGTAATGTAGTCACGTTTTGCTGAATGGCTGATTTACGTTCTTCACGTAGTGTTTTATCTGTGATTTTAGCTAGAACAGTTAATGCTTCTTCTTTCTCAGTAAATTCTAAATCACGAAATTGTGACTTTAGTTTCGAGGCGCCTGCTTCTAAACCGGCGGCATCACGAAACTCAACTGATATTATACCTTCAGATGCTTTTACACCTCTGTAACGAACCTTTTCTTCTCTTAGGTAAGCTTTCATTTCAGAGCTAAGATCAGACTCCAGATTTTTAACAACAGAGTGCATGTCAACTTCAAGAAGAAAATGTACACCACCTCGTAAATCAAGACCAAGATACATAGGTAAAGCATTAAATGATTGTAACCAGGCTGGCGTTGCTGGAGCCAGATTTAGAGCAACCGTGTAATCACTGTTGCGGGTTATAAATTTGAATTCTTTAATTTTTTCTGCTGCAGTTAACTGGTGTTCAACAGAGTCAAAACGAATTAAAAGTTTGTTGTCTTTCAGCTCACTTGATTTTGTTTGAATAGCTGCAGTTTTTAATAACTCGTCTACTTTAAGCTTAGTGGCATCGTCTACTGTCTTATTTCTGAGTGAAACAAGTACTGATGGATCTTCACCATATAAGTTTGGCGTGGCGTATATCCCACCAATCACAAGTACTACAACAAGTAGCAGGTATTTCCATAATGGGTACTGATTAATCATTCTTATTGCCCGGTGTTTTTATATTTAGTGAATTTTATATTTTGCAGATATTCCAATGAGTAATAGCACACTGAAATATCTGAATATTTATAATTATTTTTGTTCTTTTATTGTGCCTTTAGGCATAAGTGAACCAACAGCGGCTTTTTGAACTGTGATGTTTACGTTTTCACTAATTTCTAATATTACAAAGCTGTCATTTACTTTTGTAATTTTTCCCAGAATTCCGCCTTGAGTTAATACTTCGTCACCCTTGCTTAACGCAGAAACCATTGCTTTCTGCTCTTTGGCACGTTTGCTTTGTGGGCGTATCAGAAAGAAATAGAAAAGCACCAACAAGCCGATTGGAAAAAGTAAAGCTGTAATCGGGTCGCCCTGTGAAGCAGCGGCGCCGCCTTCAGCTAATGCATCTGATATAAAAAAACTCATAAAATTCTCCACCCTTAAGGGTTATATAAATGTAATGTTAAATTGCGCGGTATTATGCCACTTTGCTGGCTTAACGTCAGCTGAGATTTCATTGAAATCCCTTTAAATCAATCTTTTAACCTATGTAGCC
>Ga0316206_1000506_pt1 | contig 50019 bp, 50 predicted proteins | sample 6monthpyrite_MG_FD_204942 | JGI IMG/M metagenome (GOLD analysis project Ga0316206, IMG submission 204942) | Microbial mat bacterial communities from mineral coupon in-situ incubated in ocean water Damariscotta River, Maine, United States -... | ecosystem: Environmental > Aquatic > Marine >...
CATGTAGAAAGTTATCCATCTAAGCCAACTCGAAAAAATCTAATGGGTACTGATGATAGCGGCAGAGATGTCTTTACTCGACTGCTCTATGGCTTCAAATATAGTATTCTCTATGCGATTCTCGTCTGGGCAATAACTTTCCTGATAGGAATTATTCTCGGTGGGATAATGGGGTATATGGGTGGAAAGATAGATTTCTTCGGTCAACGGGCAGTGGAAATTCTCTCCACAGTGCCACAATTTTTCTTATTAATCATTTTGATCAGTATTTTTAACCCCAGTCTGATTTTATTGGTGATCATCTCCAGTGCGTTTTCCTGGATTCCTATTAGCTATTATGTACGCGCTGAGTTTTTAAAAAACCGCAAAAGAGAATTTGTGGAAGCGGCCAAGGCGATGGGAGCATCCACACCTTCTATTCTTTTTAAGCATATTCTTCCTAACTCTCTCTCTCCAGTCATCACATTTTCTCCCTTTGCAATCGCTGGGCATATTGTGGGACTGGCAACTTTAGACTATTTAGGATTCGGACTAGAAGTTCCCACCCCCTCCTGGGGAGAACTCCTCAATCAAGCACGTGCCAACTACACCATCGCATGGTGGCTCGCACTCTACCCATCCCTCGCCCTCTTTTCCACCCTCACATTACTTAGTCTCATCGGCGAAGGAGTACGCGACGCCATGGACCCCAATCTTTAGTACGTGCCATGCACTCGGTGGATTGCAGCAAACGCACTATCCCGAGTGCATGGCACCCATTTTTGGCACCCATTTTTAGGACCAATCTTGTCGATGATATGGGTGATGGGGAAGGGCTAGGTATAGGACTGCAAGCTAATTAGATTCAAAATAATCTTTCAATAGTTCAATATATTTATCGCTCCCAGTGAACTCTACACCAATCATTTCATCAAAATCTATAGTGATGGACTCACTATCAAACTCAACTTTATAATATTGTTGAAGAGTGATTGGGTCTTTAAACTTCTCTACAACATTACCATTCTTGAGCTTTATAAATTTTTTGATTTTATTAAAAACCTCATCATTATAATTTTCAATAATATATTTTCCCATCTATAACCCCATATCCTGTCCGCCAGCTCGACTTGCTTTTTCGATTATATCATCAAGTGAGATTCCATTTTTTAGAAAATAATCAACATCAGGGCCTATCTTATTCCCGTATTTTTTCAAATTTCTTTCTTCCATAAGTTTTTTACTATTTGAAGGTGATATATTTCTATATTTAATCTTTAACTTATTTCTTTTCGATAAAACTTCTTCTGCTATTTCTCTTTGAAATTTCCCAGCTTTTCCCATTTTATGAGCTAATCTTGATAAATTCTCAACTTCTCTTATGTAAGACTTTCGTATTGCCTTGGCGATATCTCCAACATAATGCGTGCCATAACGCGTGCCATGCACTCGGTGGGTTGCAGCAAACGCACTGTCTCGCGTGCATGGCACCCATTTTTCAATAGGTGGATTTATATTAAATTTTCAATAATAAAATCTAACTCCTCCCGATGACTGATACATTTTTTCTTTTCTGTTAAATAAATGTGTTACTGAAACTCTCGCATAAATATCAAATCTTGGTTTCCCAGGATATTTAAATAAACCTAATCTATCACCAGCCCCTTTCTTAGAGAACCAAAAAAGGAAAAAATGCACTAACTCAAAATCCATTCCGTATGAAAAACCATAGTCAAACTTTTTGTTATTTGGCACCTCAAAAGCTGCCGCAGTTAAACCTGTCCAGATATAAACCATAGGCGCATGATCAAAAAAATTAAATTTAATATTATATTCAAAGGAATAATATCTTTGTTTTTTAGAAGTAAATGTTTTGTTAGGTCTATCAGAGATATCCAATGTTTTCGACTTGGATAATACGGAGGTAAAGGTCTTCTCAATTGACAAATGCAATATGCCCCAGTATCCAAGACTATTTCCTAGCTCAAGAGAGTATCCATGACCACTAAAATAGTCTCCATCGGAAGATATTGTTTCTATCGGTTTATAAAACTTACTAACTTCAAGTTGAGCCTCGACCCGCTTTATGGAAATATAGTCAAAATTATCTTCTGCCAAGCACAAGCTTAACGGAAGAATAAAAAAGAGAGAGATTAGCCTAAACATCAAATTATTATAACTGAGAGTCGCCTAAAGAACAAAGAAGGTGTCACGCACAAATGCCACTGATTAAAACATGCGTACGTGCCATGCGTACGTGCCATGCACTCGGTGGATTGCAGCGTAAAAGTACCGACCTCCTTCAAATTGTGTGATCCTGCTCATCACACTAAAGCTCTTTTCTAAATTTTGTTGGGCCAAATAGATATTCCAAAGCCAGCTTTTGTTTCGTGTGGTGGCTGCCACCATAAACTATTAATATACTTTTAAACTTTTTTGATTTTTTCCTAATTAAATTTACAATAAATTTATCTCGGTATAATGAAATCGCATGAGAAATTTTTTGGGAGAAAATTGATTTCTGATCATTATAAGGGGCTACATAATGAGTTGTAATATCTTCTATAAGAAATTTCTTTTTTATATGTTTGGTGTACCAATGCAAAAAACCAGAAAGAGTTAATTCTTCATTTAGACTTAATCTTCTAACAATTCGCTGGATATGTTGCTTAAATTGTTCTGTATAGTTTACTTTGAGTCTGCCTTGTCTTTTTAATTGAGGTATTTTTCTCAATAAGTAAAAATAAGCTATATCGTGCTCTTTAAAGCCTTTTTTTGTCATATACTGCAAGATTGCGTGGTCAGTTGGCTCTCCTCCAACAAAGGGAGACTGATCTTTTTTCGTATTTAACCAAATGGTGTAAGCCGCTTCACTACAATGTGAGAAGTTTGTTTCATGGCATTTTTTTGCATGATCTAAAAAATATTGGGGAGACGGTCCAGTTTCATATGGGATAGACTCTATAATTATGAGATCAATAGGTTTCGTTTTGATCTCTTTTTTAATGATCTTAAAAGTCGTGCTGTTTATATTATTTGCATGTTTTGCCGCAATAAAACGCAGGTTAAATTCGCCTTTTTTGTATGCGGCTACAAAGGGGTATTTGTAAGGCTCTTCTTTTTGTAGCTCTTTACTCCATGGCCGAATGAGATTGTCAGTGACTACATTGGCAGCGGAACAAGATAGAGAAAAAAAGCATAAAAATAGGGTAATAGCGAATCTCATTATTTATCCTCCGTCCGTTTTTACTATATTCTGTGGGCACGGCACCTGAGCAATTATTATTTTTCCTTAGAGGAAACTTTTATTCAGACCAATTAAAAAACTGCGGCCTGCTGTAGAGTAGCCATCTACCTCTTGATAGGATTTATCAAAAATATTATTAAGCCTTAGCCATAATTTTAATTGTATTTTATGGAGTTGATAATTCATTGTTAAATTGACCAGACTATAGGAAGGCATGGCCTTTCTGGGAGTGGCGAAGGCGTCACGTCTGCCTTTATAGAAATACTCAATAGAGGGCATAAAATTTTCAAACTTTAGTAAGTCGAGTTTGGTGGAAAAAATATGTTTAGGAATATTTAATATTTGCAACCCGGTTTCTTCAATCTTAGTGGCGGTACGGGTATAGGAGAACTTGAGGGCCAAGAGTTTTTTTTCTACAAAGTTAAAGCTGCTTTCAAAGCCATTGGAATGTGCTGTACTCGCGTTCATATATTGCGTCGATGGAAATGTAATGAGATTTTTTATAGTGTTTTTAAAATAGGTGACAGAGAGTAAAAAATTTTGGCCCAATTTATAGTCAATCGCTAAATCATAAGACAAACTTTCCTCAGGTTGTAATCGTTTATTGCCAAATGAAGAGTGGAGCTGATAGATATTTGGCGCTTTAAACCCTGTCGCCAAGTTTCCTTTAAGGGTTAGAGGATCTAATTTAATACCAGGGCTTAATTTATAGGAAAATTGTTCGCCAAAGGCTTGGTGCTGGTCGGTCCGTAAACCTATCGACCCAAAAAACTTTTTATAATTTATATAGTGTTGTGCGTATATTCCTGATGTGTATAGTTGCTGTTTGGGAAGTATTGAAAACTCGTCCGCAGCTTGCCCCTTTTCTATTTCGTAGTCTAAACCAAAAGTCGTAATATGCGAGGAGTTCGTAATCATGTCTGCTTGATGCCCAATTTTGATGAGAGAAGATTTATATTTTCTATTAAAACTATTGGGATTATTAGCTTCGGCAGAATTTGTGCTATGGCGGTTATACTTAGTCATAGCGATATTGGTTTTTGTATCGAACCTGTCTCCCAGAAAATGTCGGTATTGTAGTTTTTCATAAATTTGTTCTGTCTGCAAAATATGGTTGGGATCATCAACCAGCTTAAAAGTGGAACCACTTGTATCATCGCTATGGGATTTATCTTTGGTGTAGCGGCCGTTAAATTCTAGGGATTGTTTTTGATTGAATTTATATTTTGCCGCTGCACTGTATGAGTTGTTGCGGGTTGAATCCTTTTCTGTGCCAAGACTTGCCGCTGAAAAACCTTCTCGATGTAAAAGATCTATGGCCAAAGAGTAAGCTAATTTTTTTTCTTTATTTTGTGTCCCGAGAGAAATTTTTTTATGTTTGAAGCTGCCATATTCAAGGCCTATATTATGCTTTTTGCTTTTGCCCTTTTTGGTAATGATGTGGATGACTCCACCGATGGCATCCGACCCGTAGAGTACAGATTGAGGGCCTTTTAAAATTTCTATTCTCTCTATATTTGTTGTATTTAAAAAAGCGAAATCAAAGGTTTTTCCGGTACTGATGGGGTCATTGGCTTCAATTCCATCAATCAGTACGAGGACATGGGCGGTATTCGTTCCGCGCATACTCACGCTAGTGGTTTGTCCAAAGCCGCCCGCGTTTGACACATTTACTCCCGGTACAGTTTTTAATAGGTCGTAAACTTTTTCCACACGCGAGTTTTCAATTTGCTCGCTGTCAATGATGGTAAGAGCGCCTGCGGTTTGTGAAATTGGGGTTTTGATTTTTTCTGCAGTAACAACGATGACGTCGTTAGGAAAAAGTGGAAAAGATAAAATAAGTGATAGAAATGCGCCTAAACTCTTAATGTTCATAAAAACCTCCCTCGAAATATGCCAAATTACAGTAGGTCTTCGGACTTAAGGGCATTTTTGTCTTTTACTACTGACCCGGCTTCCCAGTTTCCCAGTGCCTATTGAGTGTTCGCTCCCTATTACCGCTGCGGGGCAGTTCTCGAATCAAACGAGATTCCCTTTTAAACTCTTTCAAATATGCTATAAGATTGAGTACTGTAACGTTGATGCCTTATACAATGTGAGAAAGATGAAAGCAATATTCAATATTTTTTTAGTTTTATTGAGTGGAAATTTATATGCTGAGAATTGTTCGGGTTGGTTTAAAAAAAATGGTCAACAAATCAAATTAAAATATGCCAAGATGTTTACTGTCTATACCTATAAAAAGAATTATCTGATTAATGTCGCCGATCAAAATTATTTATTAAGTCATAATAGCGCAAGCTTTAATCTTTGTGCACCAACTCTGCGTGTTAATATTCCTGTAAAAAGGGTCGTCGCACTGTCTACCACTTATATCCCCGCTATAGCGCTGTTACATGAAGAAAAATCATTAGTTGGTTTTAGCAATATTAAATATATTTCAAGTGCTTCGATTGATAAAAAACAACTTATTGAAGTGCAATACCCTCCCAATCCAGAGTTAGTCTTATCCACGAAAGCTGATCTGGTTGTCGCCTATGTAGCGACTTCAGCTAAGTTAGAGGGGGTCGAGCGTTTGTTACAATTAAAAATACCTGTTGTGCTTAATGCTGATTTTTTAGAAAAACATCCTCTGGCACGGGCAGAATGGTTTAAGTTTTTTGGATTCTTTTACAATAAAGAAAAAGCAGCTAACAAAATTTTTAATGAAATTGAACGAGAGTTTGATTCAATTAAAAGCAACGTCAAAAAGAATGTCTCGCGACGGCCACTTGTTTTGGTAGGTAAAAATGACAACGGGATTTGGCGCGGGCCAAGTGCACAGTCAGATTTTATCAAATTATTAACACTAGCGGGTGCGGATTATTTTTTTCCTAAAAAAAATAAAGTCGCGGAGAGTATTGAGAGCGTATTGAAAAATTTAAACAAGATTGATTTTTGGCTACCACAAAACTCTTGGTACAACCTCAATCAATTGTTGGCGCATGATCAACGTTATAAAAATTTTCCTTTTGTCATGGCAAAGAATGTTTATAATAGTACCAATAAGGTAACTCGCAATGGAGGAAATGATTATTGGGAGAGCGCCTTTATGCGTCCAGATTTATTATTAAAGGATCTTGTGAAAATTTTTCATCCTCATTTACTTCCTCATCATGAACTTCAATGGTTCAAAAAATTAGATTATGCAAAATCAAAATAATTATTTTTTAAAAATTGGCATGCTTGGTACCTTTTGCTTTTTGCTCTTTTTCGTTTTGCTATCCATTGGCCCCGTAGGAATATCTCTGAGCGAAATTTTCAAACTTTTTACCAACCAAAGTGAGTTATCGGCAACGTCTAGTATGATTTTTTGGGATTATAGACTACCTAAAGTTATTGTTGCCATTTTGGGGGGAGCAGCTTTAGCGGTGAGTGGTCTGCTGATGCAGACATTTTTTCAAAACCCTTTAGCTGGGCCCTATGTGTTGGGAGTGCAAAGTGGGGCTGCACTCGGAGTCGCCTGTTGGACGTTATTGTTGACTCCTATTTCTCATCTCTTGTCTCCCAGTTTGCAGTCCTTTGGGGTTACTTTCGCCAGCATTTTGGGTAGCTCTTTTACTTTGAGCGTTTTGTTGCTAGTTTCATTTAGGATGCCCAATAAATTGATTATTTTAATTTTTGGTTTATTATTTGCTCAAGTCTCCGGTGGCATTATAAATATTTGTATCTCTTTGAGTAATGCTCAAGCTCTCAAGTCCTTCATGTTATGGTCCTTAGGCAGTTTCCAGCAAGTAGCAGGAAATGATCTGATTATATTTAGCGCTGTGATCATGCTGGGAATATTCGCCACAGTGATGATTGCAAAGCCTTTAAATTTGCTATTATTGGGTGATGAGTATGCTAAAACTCTCGGCCTCAAAAGTAAAAAGACTAATTACTCCATTATTTTTCTAGTTTCCATTTTAAGTGGTACCGTCACAGCATTTTGTGGCCCCATTGGTTTTTTGGGAATTATAACCCCGCATGTAGCGCGCAAGTTTTTGCGGACAAATAATCATTATATTTTAATTCCTGCGGTTGCCCTGCTGGGGGCGATGGTTGCCATGACCGCTGAGGTTTTTGCGGGGCTGAATTCCGCTATAGCAATACCCCTCAATGCGATATTGGGCCTGATGGGAGTTCCCTTTATCATGGTCTTTTTGTGGCGGGGACGACAAAATGAGGTGGTCTTTTGAGCGTCTTATTAGAAGTGAAAAACTTAGCTTGCGGCCATGGCAAATTGGCATTGTTAAAAAATCTTAACTTTGTGATTAATCCAGGTGAGCTTATTTGTTTGATGGGACCCAATGGATGCGGCAAGACCACCTTGTTAAAAACACTTGGGGGGCTAAGAGAAGTCATGCAAGGGACGGTGTGGATAAATGGAAAAAATATTTTGGATTATAACGCCTCTGAGTTGTCAAAAAAAATAAGCTATTTACTCACAAATAAAATTTCAATACCTGAGATAAGAGTGCTGGAATTATTAAAAATAGGTCGCTCACCTTATAGCAACTTTTTTGGCAGGCTAGGAAAAAATGATGTCATCGTTATTCGGCGAGTGATGGATGAACTCAATATTCTAGCTCTAATGGATAAAAAATTTGATGAGCTTAGCGATGGCCAGAAACAAAAGGTATTATTGGCAAGAACATTAGTACAAGATACGCCTCTTGTTATTCTCGATGAACCTACTACCTTTCTGGACATTTCAAAAAAAATGGAAATGATTAAACTATTGAAAAATTATTGTCACAAATATCATAAGGCGATACTTTTTTCCTCTCACGATTGGGATTTAGTACTTGAAATGGCGAATAAAATGTGGATTTTCAAAGAGGGCGAGCATTTAATTCATACGACGCCAGAAGATCTGGTGTTGAATGAGCAAGTTGAACATTATTTTGGCCATGATTCTTTTAATTTCTCAAAAGATACGGGCCTTTTTAACGAGTCTCGTAATTATTTTAAAAAAATTTCCATTGATAGTCACACCCATGATCGGAATAAAATTAAATGGACAAAACACGCTTTAGAAAAGAAGGGCCATGAAATTGTTGCTACAGGTAGCCGCGTCTTACAAATTTTTGACGATAAATGGGTTTTAGAAAATCAAAACTATTTTTCTATTGAAGAGCTATTACCCAACCTTTAGAAAACTTTTTCCTCTTCATTTACCACCAAGTTTCTTAAAAAGTTTACATTCCTAAGTTTGCATTTCTTAGTTTGCATTTCTTAGTTTGCATTTCTTAGTTGCGACCAAGTTTAACTTTTTTACGAACTATTTTTTCGTCGCGAATAAAAGTGAGTTCTACTGTATCTCCAACTTTAAAACTGTCTAAAACATGAAAGACTTTGTCATAGCTATCTATGGAAACACCGTCAATGGCCAATAAAATATCGCCTAAGAAATAGCGCCCATAAGGATCTCGACTTAGTCCTTGCAAGCCTGCTTTCTCCGCAGGACTTCCCTCGTAAACATACTTAATGGCGAGACCTTTATTAATGCCAAACTGTTCTTGATAAGCGCGATCAAAAAAGACCACTCCAAGGAAGGGACGGATGACTCGACCGTGTTTAATCAGCTGCGGTACGGTTCTCTTGATAGTGGTAATGGGAACGGCAAAACCAACGCCTGCATTTGTGCCCGAGCCACTAAATATTAAGGTATTCATACCCACCACCTGGCCTGCTGAGTTCAGCAAAGGGCCACCAGAGCTGCCAGGGTTTATGGGGGAATCAGTTTGGATCATATTGTGAATCTTGACGTTTCCATAGCCGAGAATCTTTCTACCAAGGGCCGATACGATCCCTTCAGTTATTGTTGAGTCGAGGCCAAAGGGGTTGCCAATTGCGATGGCCTTTTGGCCGACGAGTAATATATCGGAATCCCCTTGGGTAAGTGGTTTTAAATTTTTGGGCATTTTTTCTAGTTTTAGAACCGCGATATCTTCTTTTCGTTCCCCTCCAATATATTTGGCTTTATATTGGCGCTCGTCATTATGAAAAGAAACACTAAATTTATCGCCACCCGAAACCACATGGAAATTTGTGACGATATGCCCTTGGTCGTCCCAAACAAAGCCTGAACCCGCACCCGCAGGTACATCTTGTGTGTCGGTGCCCCAATATCCCATACGAGCAACCTTGATATTCGAGACGTTGACAACTGAATGCACGGAATTTTTATAAACTTTAATAGTGTTTCGTTCATTTGCTAAGAGTGAATTATTTTCTGTTTCATTTTTTGCTTGAGTTTGGCGCAGCCCATAGACGCCACTTAATGTTGCAAGAACTACGATAAATACGACAATTTTATTAGACAACTGGAAAACCCCTTTTTTACAGATACTAGACTCAATTATAAAAAAGATATAATCTGCAATAAACGGTTTATCAAGGGTTCTAGGAATAAAAACATGGAAATTAAATATTTTAATCGTGGTCAACATGCGGTTGAGACCGAGCAAGTTTATGGAGAAAATGCGGTTGCATGGCTCTACGAATCGCCAATAGGCAAGCTGCTCGCTCCATTAATTTGTTCGTCTTTGGTTTCCTCCATGTATGGCTCGGTGCAAGATAGCTCTACTCTTTCCGGTGGCAAAGTCGCGCCCTTTATTGATAAATTTCAGATTAATATGGATGAGTATGAAATACAGGAAGATGCACCAGAGGGTGTTCTCTTTACAACCTTCAATAATTTTTTTATTCGAAAATTCAAATCTGGTGTCAGAATATTTACCCCGGAAAGTCAGCTTATGCCGGCTTTTTCTGAGGCGCGTTATTATGGCTATTCCGCCTTGGAAGAAACTCAGTCGGTGCCAGTAAAGGGGAATTTTCTAACCCCAGATAACATTTTAGCGCATAAAAAATGGGCCGCTGAATTTAAAAATGGTCCGATGCTCTTGGCGCGTCTCTGTCCTGTGGACTATCATCGTTTTCATTTTCCAGACGACGGGGAAGTGCTCGATGATTATAGAATTCACGGGAAGTTTCACTCGGTTAATCCTCTCGCCTTGAAAAAGAAAAATGACGTTCTCTGTACTAATGAACGGCATGTTACCATCTTACAAACGAAAAATTTTGGTAAGATTGCCTATGTGGAAGTGGGCGCTATTATGGTTGGAAAAATTATTCAATCCTATGAGGGCAAATCGTTTCAGCGCGGCCAAGAAAAGGGTTATTTTCTTTTTGGTGGGTCCACCGTTATGCTTTTTGGTGAAATGAATAAGTGGGTCCCCTCGAGTGATATTCTTATTAATACTGGGAAGGGGATGGAGACCTATATTAAATTGGGCGATGAGGTCGGCGTCAAAATGTGAACTTGGCCACCAGGGGAAAATGATCTGAAGGCCAAGACCCAGCGCGAGAAGTTTTATCAAAACTAATATTTAAGCAATCAAAAATTTTATCAAAAAGAATCCAATCAATACGATTGCCACCGGGATAAACCCCGTGAAATTTATGAAAACTCGTCTCTTCAGGTTGGCTCCATGGATCGTTTAATCTAAGCTTTTCCACTGCATCTCTAACTTGACTGATGGGAGCTGCATTAAAATCTCCACTCAAAATAACCGGTAGATTATCGACATTAGCTTTAATTAATTCTGCAACTAATACCTGTGCTTGCTCAATACGGGTTTTTTCATGGACATGATCAAGGTGAGTATTCATATAAAAAAAAGCTAAACCTGTGGCGCTAAACTTTCCTTTAATCCAAGTTGCCAGACGGGGAAAGGCACTTTCAAAAGATTTACTACCCGCCGCCTGTGGAGTTTCTGAGAGCCAAATGTCTCCCGAATCAAGTACATCAATAGTTCTGGGATTGACAAAAATACAAGGGTACATGCGCTCATCAATCCATTCTCGATGACGAGAGATCATCTCAATTTCCTGTAGCCCTTTGGAAAAGTCTTGTAGTTGTGGCCTTCTCGCTTCTTGACTCCCCAATATATCCGGCGCATAGCTATTCAGTACATCCCATAGGAGGTGTTTCCTACTATCCCAACTATGCCGTCCATCTGCAGGGTTATCAAAGCGAATATTACTGGAAATGATTGTATATGCCATCGCTTAAGTCTAACTTGCTTCCCATTGAATTTGCAAATGAAGATTAAATGGCCCCTCACACTTTCTCAAACACCGCATTAATTCTTAGGCTGCTTTTTAAGCGTAACTGCAGGCCGATGTATCGCTGCGGCCTGAAACAGAAACTCTCACCTATTTTCAGAAGGATAGTATTCATCGGGCCAAAGTGCTGTTTCAGACTAAGAAGGAAATTGTATTGCTAGTGCAGAATTATTTTGAATTGCTAAAAAAAATCCCTTAAATGTGTTTTTACCATTGTAAAAAAACACTGCTTTAGGAGAAGAAAAAAATGGAGAGACAATTAGCTATCATAAAACTGTATAAAGAAAAATTTCCAGAAATGAAAACATTTAAACAAATTTCCCAGCACACCGGAATTCAATTGACCCGAGTCTTTAGGCTTTTTAATTTATCTGCAATGAAATTACAGGAATTTCAAATTTTTGAAAGATTGATAAAAGCAGTGGATGGAAAAGATGAATCAATTTTTTCTATAGTTGATGATTGTGTCAGCGAGCTGAGCTTAGAGGCGAGTGAGGAACTGAAAAGAACGATGCAGAGACGTTTGCATTTAAAAAAATTGAAAGAAAAAGGAAATCATTCTTTTTAAATTTAAGTAAAAAATAAATGGGAGGTTAAATGCAAGCATTATTAGTGGTAGAAAGAATTGTGATAGAGTCAATTGGTCGCAAGAATAATTGTCTAAACGCAATAGCGCTGGATACAAATCTTGAGAGCGGGTTATTAAAAAACATTTTGCGACATTTGTTGGATAAGAATCTTCTTAGCTATAAAGCTGGAGAATACTTTTTTAATATGGAAAATAAACAGCTATGGTCGCGCCAAAAGAATTCAGATAAAAATATAAAAGAAGAGATTAATGAACTTCTTTCATCCCATGTGAATTACTATTTTGCGCAAGGGAAAAGCGAAAAAGTTTCGTTGTCGTTAAAAAAAATTAGCCTAACTTCTTCAGAGGAAAAACTATTACAGGCACATTTAATTAACTTGAACTCATTTGTAAATAATATCGAAATGGACCAAAAAAAAAGAACTAACGCGAATAAAACCTATAGACAAACAGTGCTTTTTTGGGGCCACTCCCAATATTCTAAACTCGTCGAGGAAACTCTTGCAGCGGTATAATTTTTTATTAAGTTAATATGTCTCCATCGCTAAGGAAAGTAGTTGAGGTTGGGAGCGAGCCAGCGTTCTACTTCCTGAATAGACATACCTTTCCTGCGGGCATAATCTTTAACCTGGTCCTTTTCAATCTTACCAATATTCATATAAGTCGCCTGTGGATGGCTGAAATAATAACCGGCCACTGATGAGGGTGGGTTGATCGCGAAGTTTTCGGTTAACTCTGCTTTAGTGATTTCTGTGGCGTTTAGCAATTGCCAGAGTAGACCTTTTTCCGTGTGATCGGGGCAGGCCGGGTAACCGGGAGCTGGTCGAATGCCACGGTACTTTTCTTTGACCAGGTCTGCATTGCTAAGATCCTCTGCTTGACCAAAGCCCCATAGGTCGCGGGCACGTTTATGCATCATCTCGGCGAGGGCCTCTGCAAAACGGTCGCCGATGGCCTTAATCATGATCGCCTTATAATCGTCGCCAGCATCTTTATAAGATTGAGAATATGTTTCAACTTGCTGGCCAATGGTGACGGCAAAGGCGCCGAAATAGTCGGCAACGCCGGTTTCTTTGGGGGCGACAAAATCCGCTAGACAAAGATGCGCAGAACCGTCTTCTTTGATCCGTTGCTGGCGCAGAAAATGCAGCGTCTCATGAATTTTATGGCGATTTTTATCGGTATAAAGTTCGATGTCCTCGCCGTGACTATTGGCGTGCCAAAAACCAATAACTGCCTGTGGTTTAAATTTTCTTTTCGCAATAATTTCTTGCAAAATTTCTTGGCCTTCTGTGAAGAGGCGTGTCGCCTCTGCACCATGATTTTTATGCTTGAGAATTTTAGGGTAAGCGCCCTTAAGACCCCAAGTCCAAAAGAAGGGGGACCAATCGATATAGGGCACGATCTCTTCAAGGGGAATATTATTAAACCTTTTGACGCCAAAATGTTCTGGCGTGGGCGGGGTATAATTTTTCCAATCCAAAGAGATGATATTTTTGCGTGCACGAGCAAAGGAAATCGTGGTTGGCTTGCCATTGGCACGAGCAAGATGGCGTTCACGCACTTCCCGATGTTCTTTAGTCAGGGCCTTATTATAGGCATCCTGGTTCTCCTTATTGAGTAATTGAGAGCAAATTTCTACCACCAGGGAGGCATCTCCCACGCGTACAATAGGGCCATTAAAATGAGGTTCAATTTTAACTGAGGTGTGGGTCTGACTAGTGGTGGCGCCACCGACCAGCACTGGGGTTTTTATCTCTTGACGGTTGAATTCTTGGACATTGTATATCATCTCATCGAGGGATGGGGTTATGAGTCCACTCATGCCAATGATATCCGCATTATGTTCTTTTGCCGCCGCGATAATTTTTTCTACGGAAACCATCACGCCTAAATCGATAACCTTATAACCATTGCAGGCCAAGACGACGGAGACAATATTTTTGCCGATATCGTGCACGTCACCTTTAACGGTGGCGATAACAAAAGTTTTTTGATCATTTTCAGTATTCTTGAGTTTTTTCTTTTCTTCCTGCATGAAAGGGTCGAGGTAGGCCACCGCTTTTTTCATAACGCGTGCAGATTTTACAACCTGTGGTAGGAACATCTTGCCATCGCCAAAAAGTCGCCCGACGACTTTCATCCCTTCCATCAGCGGTCCTTCAATGACGTTGAGTGGTCGGGCAAGTTGGCCTCTCGCCTCTTCTGTATCCTCGACGATAAAATCCATAATCCCTTTCACCAAAGCGTGGGTGATGCGCTCTTGTAAAGGCAGGCTTCGCCAGGCTAAATCTTCCGCGTCTTTTTTCTTGCCTTGGCCTTTGACTTGTTCTGCGTAGGCAATAAGTTCTTCAGTGGCATTGGCATGGCGATTGAGTAAAACGTCTTCAACTTTAATTAAGAGCTCAGGTTTGATATTTTCATAAATTTCAAGCATGCCAGCATTGACAATTCCCATGTCTAACCCGGCCTTGATGGCATGGTAGAGGAAGGCCGAATGCATAGCTTCGCGCACGAGATTATTTCCGCGAAAGGAAAATGAAACATTGCTGACGCCACCAGAAGTGAGAGCTCCCGGGCATTTTGTTTTAATTTCGCGTACCGCTTCGATGAAGTCCACAGCGTAATTATTATGCTCGTCCATCCCTGTGGCAACGGTGAGAATATTGGCATCAAAAATAATATCTTCGGGAGGGAAACCAATTTGTTCTGTTAAAAGTTTATAAGCGCGCTGACAAATTTGAACTTTATGATCCTTTTCTGCCGCCTGGCCATGTTCATCAAAGGCCATCACGATGACGGCGGCTCCATAGGAGCGAATCAAAGCAGCCTGCGCTAAAAATGTTGCTTCACCCTCTTTAAGACTGATGGAATTAACAATCGCCTTGCCCTGGACACATTTTAATCCTTTTTCTAAAACTTCCCATTTGGAGCTATCGATCATAAAGGGCACGCGGGCGATATCGGGTTCAGCGGCGATGAGATTTAAAAATTTCACCATACATTTGGGCCCATCGAGTAAACCATCGTCAAAATTAATGTCGATAATATTGGCACCGTTTTCAACTTGTTGGCGTGCTACATTGAGAGCTTCTTCGTATTTTTCTTCCTTGATAAGTTTGGCAAATTTTAGCGAACCGGCGACATTGGTTCTTTCACCCACCACCAGAAAAGGCCTGCCCGTGACATTGTGAATATTTAAGGGTTCGAGGCCAGAGAGTCTCATGGCAGAGGGAATGGTAGGAATTTTCCTAGGCGCTTTATCTTTTAAGAGTTGCGCTATCGCCTGAATATGTTCTGGCGTAGTACCGCAACAGCCTCCCACCATATTTAAATAACCAAGATCGGCAAACTCTTCTAAAAACCGCGAGGTGTCCGAGGGCAGCTCATCGTAGCCCGTTTCGCTCAACGGATTGGGCAGGCCGGCATTGGGATAGCAGCTGATATAGCAATTGGCAATTTTAGAGAGCTCCGCCACATAGGGTTTCATTTCACGAGAACCCAATGCGCAGTTGATACCAACGCTCAAGGGCCTGGCGTGCTTGACAGAGTTCCAAAAGGCTTCCACCGTCTGCCCGGAGAGTGTTCGGCCCGAGGCATCGGTGATGGTGACAGAAATCATCACCGGTAAACTTAGGGCATATTCACGCTGGACTTTTTCAATAGCAAAGAGCGCCGCCTTTAAGTTTAAGGTATCAAAAACCGTCTCTGGCAGTAAAATGTCTACACCACCGTCGATGAGACCGCGCACCTGCTCGGAATAATCTTTCACCAAGTCATCAAAGCTAATAGCACGAAAACCCGGATCGTTAACATCCGGAGACATGGATGCGGTTCTATTGGTTGGTCCCAATGCTCCTGCCACATAACATTTTTTTTCTGGGTTGCTGAGTTGATGTTTTGCACACGCCGCTTTGGCGATTTCAGCGGATTTTTTATTCATCTCATAGACATAGTCTTCAAGTCCATAGTCCGCTTGCGCCACTCGCGTGCCGGAAAAGGTATTTGTGCCAATGATATTCGCACCGGCGGCCAGATATTTGAGATGAATTTCTTCAATAATATCGGGGCGGGTGAGGGAGAGCAGATCGTTATTGCCCTTGAGATCAGAGGGATGGTTTTGCAAACGTTCACCACGAAAATCTTCCTCAGTTAATTGGTAAGTTTGAATGGTAGTACCCATCGCGCCGTCTAAAAAGACTAATTGTTTATCTAATAATTCTTTAATTTCTTTTGTAATTGGTGATTCTTTCATATCTATCTAAACTCGCGTACGACATCTAACACAGATTGCGTGTCGTTCATAATATAAAAATGTACACAGGGGACACCAAATTCAAGCAGCTCCCGCGTTTGTTTTTTCGCCCAATTTATCCCAATTTCTTTTACATGTGCGGGATTTTTTTCAATTTCGCCGACAAAATCATCGGGAAAATCTACAAAGAAATTTCTCGGAATAGACTTTAACTGCTTCACGGAGCGAATAATTTTTATCCCCGGTATGATGGGCACGGCAATGCCAGCTATGCGACATTTACCTACATAATCAATATATTTTTGGGTATCAAAAAACATTTGGGTGGTGACATAATCGGCACCTTTATCTATTTTCTTTTTAAGATAATTAATATCACTTCTCAGGCTCGGGGATTCAAAATGCTTCTCAGGATAACCCGCCACCCCAACACAGAAATCCATCGGCTGAGCATTGCTCAATTCATCTAAAAAATGACCGGCCTTAATCTCAGTAATTTGCTCCACCAAATCACTGGCATACATATTTACCGAGCGCTCTGCAGAGATATTTTTTTTAAAATTTGGCGCATCACCTCGTAGCGCCAAGACATTGTGAATGCCCAAATAATTCAGCTCAATTATGGCATCTTCTGTCTCCTCTTTGGTAAAGCCAGCGGAGAGCAGATGGACCACGGTATCGATCTTAAAACGGTTTTGAATAATCCCACAAATACCAATAGTTCCCGGGCGCTTCTTGTAAACCCGCTTTTCCACCGTGCCATCTTTTTTTTCATTATAATAAGCATCAGCAGAATGGGAAGTCACATCAATCCAAGGTGGATCGAAAGGCACCAAGGCCTCGGCAATATCAATAATATCTTGCACCGTCCTACCACGGGGCGGGGGGACAATTTCATAGCTAAATAGTGGATTCTCTGCGCGCTCTAAATGCTCAATAACTTTCATATAAGGTCCCTAGTGGTAAACTAATCAAATTAATAGAAAAAATATAACCGAAGTTCAATCATAGTCTGTCTGACACCATTCGTGTAGTCTTTTTCAAAAATAGGGGATCACGGCATTTAATTAGATAATTTCCTGTTTTTTCTCACTCATTTCACGTGCAACATAATATGTTTTATAAAGGTTTTCTATGCTGTTGCTACCACTTTTACTAAATTGTAGCTGCCTTTTGCCACCTTTTTTTTTCATAAAATATTGAGTCTTTTTCTCTTCCAATGACTTCGCACGGGCCCAGCGTTTAAAAATTTGCATAATTTTCGAAATTTTGTTTAGGCTACTTTGAATTGCCTTTTCTCAATCGCACTTCTTGCTTTCACGGTTTTTTCCCCTTGCTCAATAACTTTCAAATTCAATGACAATCTATTTATTGCGAAATTTTTATTTTGTAAATGGTAAATTCATTCCTGTGTTGATTGTTTTTACCCTTGCAAAATGTTACGAAGCTAGGAAAAAATTAACTAAGAGGATGCGCCATGAAAGAAAAAATTGAAGCGGTAATGGAAAACATTAAGGAAAGCGGAAATTTTTTTGCTAAGACTACTATCCCACAAAAAAATATTAAGGTGGAAGTCGCGGGGATTGGTGAACTAAAATTTCCTCTTAGTGTTAGAAAAATCAATCAATTAATTAAGCTGGCCCGACCCGCTAAATTTGGTAAAGGTGAGAAAACTCTTTACGACAAAAATGTCAGAGATGTATGGGAAATTAAAAAAAATAAACTTTCCATTAAAATGGAAGAGGCGCCCTTGGACTTTGCGGATGGGCTAGATAAAATTGCCGCAAAAATGGGCATCTCCAAAGGCGCCAAATTCAAGGCCAAACTGCATAACCTGCTTATTTATGAACCCGGCCAATTCTTTTGTCCCCATCAAGATTCTGAAAAACTTGACAAAATGGTGGCGACTTTAGTGGTTGTCTTACCCCAAGGATATAAGGGTGGTACTCTCGTCGTTGAACACCTTGGCAAAAAAGAAAACTTACGAGCACCAACTAATGCTGCTGGCAATATTTTACTCGCTGGTTTCTATGCCGATTGTCTCCATCATATTACCCCTCTTAAATATGAGTATGAGAGCGCATAGTAGGTTAAAACACTTATGAATTTTCCCAAAATAATTTTCCGTATATTTCGAAAATATTATTGATCCAAGAGTTAAAAATAATCTGCTGCACAAAATACTCCAACCGAGAACTGGCGAGGATTTTGTTTGATCGTAGGCCCAGGTATAGATAACAAGTGAAGAAATCCAATCACCTGTTTGATTTAATAAGTAGGAAAAATATATTTTTTTTATTTTTGATTCATGAGACAGGCAGACCTAAGAAGATTGTGGTTCCCTTACCCAGAGTAGACTCAATATGAAAATTTCCATTTTTTGATAAAAACCACTGCCTTGAAGAAGAAAGTCCTATTCCATTGCCTTTTTGATGTGTCGATATATTTCCTTGCAAGATCTTTTTTAAAAAATCTTTTGACATCCCATTACCGTTATCAATAATTTGAATGTTTAATATTCCATCTTGATTTTTAAGATGATGGAGAGTTACCTTAGGAACTAGCGTATTTGTATCGGTGTTTTCAATTGAATTTTTAATAAGGTTCGTTAGTACTCGAGAGAGTCCTGCCGCTGTCGATGTCTTTATCATGACATCTCCTTCACTCACAAAGCGAATATCAATTTTTAATGATTTGAAAATGAGCTTAATATTATCTATTAGAGAATTGATAACTTTTTCTACAGACATCTTTTGGCTTGATAAAGTTGTCAATTGGGAATCTTTTAAATTAACGTCTTCTGATAATATCAATTCAAGTCGATCGTGAGTCATTTTAATCATTTCATTTCGTTGATCACTTTCAAGATTATTATCACATAAAAGCCGGATGACAGATAAAATTGGCGCCAAGTCGTGTTTTAGATTTTGCGTTTTTTCATAACGTTCAATTTTGAAGGCCTCTTCATTTATTTTTAAATTTTCATCTGAAATAAACTCAAATATCTCTTTAAGTTTAGAGGATATAATATCCGTCTCTAAGTAAAAATCACTCTCTAGTTCACCCGACTTAATAAGAGCACTTATTTCATTAACAAAGCGCTCTATGGCGGTATGCATATCTTTTTTGTAGAGGGTTCTTCTTTTTCTTAAAAGTAGGTGAGATATTAGTAATGACGTTAAAACTACTATTAATCCAATTATAAAAAATGGCATAAAACTTTTTTTAGATTTTTTACCTGTGATATAAAAAACTTTATGAGACTTATCAAAGATGGTGTGGATATCTCTATCTTGGCATAAAAAATCTTTTTTTGTGTCTGCGAAACTTCCTTCGCTATATATTAGTTTGCCAGATAGCGAACAGAAGGCCATATCCTTATGGGTGTATGAATCAGAAGATTTTAGTATATTGGAAACTCCTCGATAGTCTCCCAAATAAAAATGATCAAGAATTGAAGTTTTTAAAGCGTCCATTTTTTCATTGAAAAAAACATTTGAGTAGTGACGAGAGGCAATAAACGAGATACTGGTAAACACTATGACTAACAGAATTTGTTGCCATAGGTATTGACTATCATTTTCTGTGCAAATTTTTTTAATTAGTGACTTATCTTTTCTCATAAATCGCCTTAAAGGTAATTTCTCCACCCATTAAAAGGTTTTTTTCTACACGATATTTGGTGGGCAGTAGAAAACTCGTTTTAATATCACCGAGGCTCGCAATATTGCCTGTCTTCATAAATTCTTCTTCGAGTTTATTAAAGAGCTGAAGACGCTCCTTGCGAGAAAAGGTATGATTAAGTTTTTCAATAATTTGTGCCTGATTTTTAGGTAGATTACCTTTGAAGTAAAAATTACCTAAATAATTTATTGCTGCAATAGGGTCCGTTGATCCAAAGCTCAAATGAACAACGATACCATCGTAGGTAGAATTTTCAATAGCATCAACAAGATGGTTACTTCCTTTAATTCACTCAAATTTTGATATCGATTTTTTAGATTGTATTTGTTTTTCAATTTCAGATACATATCTTTTAGATAGACCCATATTAGATACAAGCAATGAAAATTTGTTCTCACTTAATTGAATTTTACTTTCTTTTAATACATTCTCAATTTCATTGAAGAACGGAGGGATAATTTGAAAGGTTTTTTGATTTGTCACCTTTTTATACACATCTCTTAATTCCGAAAGGACCGCCTGTCTCGTATCAATATTTTGTTTATTTGATTTTGGGAAAATAATATAGCGAACAAAAAAAGGTCTTCCATGCAAAATATGTTTTTCATCGATATCGTGGAGTTCGGAAATCTCCATTAATCTTATCAATCTTGTTTGAGGGGATTTTTGATACCATTTTTTTAAATCTAACATATTATCAAAATTTACATATCTTAATTTGTTAATTCCATTGTGATATGCATGCTGGTTTTTTTTAAGTTCAATAAGATTTTTCGTTACCTTATCAATATAATAATCCCCAGATGTTACTTCCCACCATTCCCAGCTACCTTTTTTATCTAAGTTTTTATGAAATAAGATGCCAAAATCTCCGGCTGAAAGGAGTGGGAATAGTGTTCCTAGTGGTTTTCTTGTTTTAATTTTGAAGGTATCGTTATCAATAATGACGATCCCTTCATTTTTATTTTTTAAAAGGAATTCTTCACCCAAACGATATTTTGTCGTACCTTTTTGAGTCGCTAAATAATTAAAAGTAAGGGCGACGTCTTTGGAGGTAACCTTGATGCCATTTGAAAATTTTGCATTTTTATCAATATGGAAAATGACTTCATTATTCAGTTTATCAATTTTCCATGAGCTTGCAATTCTTGGAGAAAATTTACCGTTTTGACCTTCGCTAATTAAAGTTCCATGAATATTGAGGAGTAAGGTCCATTCCACCCCAGTTCTGATATTTGCAGGATCAAGCACATTTGGCTGTGAGAGATCGCCAATAGAAAAAGTTGTGTCCATGGAATAGGCCTTAGTTATTAATATTAGGAGAATGCACCCGAAGGTAAATAGCTGTAATTTTAATTTTTTCATTTAATATTCCTGTAACTCTAAATTAGAGATATGATCTAGTTCTCATCCAGAAGAGGCCCCACTAGAAAGCACCAGTTCTTGATATTTTATTCGAAGTTTTTTTGAAACGAGTATCCACCTTAATTTCATCAACAATTTTTTCACGTTGCCTCCCAAGGGTTTTTAGTAAAAATGAAATGAAAAATAAGCATAAAGGATACAAAATGAGATTTACATTAAAATGATGCGTGTTGTAAAGATTACTTTGGTAAATAAGTATCATCGTTGCTGGCATGTCATCATGTGCTTTAAAATTAATAAATAATAAAATTCAGAAAGGCCTCGGTGAAAGCTTTGCGGATATTAAGGTCACTGCCAAGAACTGACTGTAGGCCCTTCTGTAGATGAAAATGTTTATATTGTCTACTATATATACTGCAAAAGACGGTGCTAATCGGGCCTATGATGGGTTTGCGAGGATTGAATTTTATGAAAAAAAATTGATGTTACGGGAGAAGTTAAGGATGTTTGGAGTTGCAAGAAGCTGACTTTTGGATTAATGATATAAGGTAGTTGCTAATTTAAAGTTGCTCGAATAGATTTAAAATTTTGTTATTTTCTATGAAATGAAAAAAGGAATTAACAAGGTCATCGAATTCCTCCATTCTATCTTTTAAATGGTTTCGTGGTCTATTATTTACATCTATATTTATTAATACACCTTTTTCAACTGTGGGAAATTCGTTGAGGTCAATAACTCTCGTTTGTGCTTTTTTCTGATCAATTTGAATATTTTTCACTTCATAATCTTGAATCTCATAATTTTCATAAAGATTTTGTTTTTTATTCAAGTAACCCATTTTTGTATTAAAATTTACAAGCTCATCGGAAGTTATCCTTTCTGAAAATGCTTCTGACAATTTTTGAATTATTTCTTCTTTTTTGATGGCCATTAATTGTGGGAATCTAATTGGCCCAATAATCCCAATAAATCCTTGCTTAAAATTACCTTGATCATAATAGTTTTTAATAATTTCTTTGGCTTTTGAGATTTTTGTTTTTGAAATATTGTGCAGTAATTCTAGCCTGGTGTGTTTTCTTTCGTTACTTACTTCAATCTGAACCTGAGATTGTGAAAATGATATATTAAAATCCTTCGATTTAATTATCACTAAAGGTGCTTCAGGAGGAGAATTCTGAGGAAGCTGATTATTAATTAACTTCCCATTAATATCCTTGGCCAGTTTCTTAAAATATGCCCCAAAAGAAAAAATCAAATCACTTTTTATATCATGAGTAGAAACGATTCTTATCGTTTCTAAATAGCATTTTTCAAATTGTAAAACTGGATTCATTTTATGCACCATTTTGCAGGGTGATTTGTGGTCCTTGCCTTATTTTCGTTCTTTGGTGGTCGGGTTAAGTGATTTACAATAAATGCATTTAGCAAGTACCAACCGATCTCACTAAGAGATGCAACTCTTGAAGAAGACTGTAGTCTATTGTTTTCAATATATGATATTTCTTCGAATAGGCCATAAAATCCTAGAGCACCTTCTTGTACACCTTTTATTGGTGGGAGGTAAAATATTTTCCCATTTTTAAATTTTAAAACACTTTCATAAATTGACTTTCTTTTGCCATCATTAAGTGGCTCTACTGGAGAGAGTCTAGCAAGAAGCACCCATTTGTAACGATTCGGTTGCACAGAACAACTGGATGGTATTACAACATAGTAATTATATTCTAATGGATTATAATCTTTTATAATAGGGTTAAAGGTATTTGCAGACTTGGTTTTTATAACATCCCCTTGTAGCACATTAAAACTACCAATAACGTTATTTGTATTTTCTGCTGTGAGAACATCTTGTGTGTACATAATTTTAGCAAAAAACTTTGCTCGTTTAGTATTATCACTTTGAAAGGGTTCAAACCATTTTTGGATTTTAGTCCAGCATTCTTTATTATGATATGTCTCTAATATTTTTTTTAATTCATCGACATCTAATTTAACTTCATTGCTCATATCACCCCTCGATTTCTTTCCGAGAAGTTGGAAATGTTGCTTCGTTAGAGTCGTCTTCATGATTCTCAAGCTCAAATGTACTAAAATAATCATCTGTACTTGTAGTCGTCGGTACAACGGCAAATTCAACCGCCATCTGCACTTGCTCATGAATCAAGCTAAATACATCGATAGGATTTTTTGCGTTCTCATACGTAGTTGTCATTTTATCAATTTGCATTAAGCACCTTGATATTTTTGAGGACATGCTTGACAGCATATTCAAATTATCAAAATCACATCTCCTAAAAATAATTAAACTATCGTCATTAAATTTATTATCGAAAACTTCAAGAAACTTTCCTGCTGGAATTGCTGAAATAATGGATGTAGCAGAGCCAAGGCTTCTCGTAAATTGACTCCAGCTGTTATGTCTCCCTACTGGAGTAAGGTTGTAGTCTCTATTGCTTAATACTGCTAAATATTTCGACATAATAAATCCTCCTTTTAGGGTGTGGGTTTCCTTATATAGGTTAGCATTTCTATTTGCCTGTAAACCAGCATCGGCAGGAAATTACACAAAAATTAACATTTTTTGTGTAAAAAAACACTAATTTTGAACATATTATATCATTATTTGTGGGTTTTTACTGATAATCAATACATATCTAAGAATATTGAGAACTTAGGCTGCTTTGTTCAAAGCTTAAGCGCGGTTATATCAATCGCTATTATTTCTTATTGTTCCGATCTACTCATGGTGTTTTTGTCCGTATGATGAAAGATGTCTTCTTTCCCTTTTATTCTAATTTGCGTGTCCTCTTCGTATGAAAAAGTATTCTTATCAATTTGCGCCACTTTTAAGTCATAGCGGATAGTTTTAAATTCTTCATCGAGAAATTTATTAGAACAAATACCATAAGTTTCACAACCAACTTCGGCCGCCAATGTAAAACTCTCAGCATCGGATGCCACTGTACCACCGGCAATAACGTTGACCCCTCTAGGAACAATAAAACATCTCATGACCTGTTGATTGGCGCCATCCCATATCCAATAACCAACTTCTTCATGAAAAGGTTCGCTGCTTCCCTTCTCCCAAGCGGTGGTTTTATATCTTAATGGGTAGAGAATTTGTTCGTGGTTTTTTACCACGGCAACTGGGGCAAAATGCATTTCTTCTCTGAATTTATTAAGCTCCACGCCGCGATCGGGAGCCGGTGCGCGATCTTCGCCACTACCACCAACCCAGCTACCAATCAAAAAACTTAACGGGCCATAGTTCTCTTTATCGATGCTCATATTTGCTCCTCAAAAATTTGTTAAAATCATTCCATATTGCTTTTAAAAATACGCTGATAAAAAGCATGAATTTAATTAATTGTTTTTATAAAATTGCAAAGGGGTCTTATATTATTATAGACTTTTTTTGTATGAACAAAATTTATTAAAGGGATGAGCATGAGCGAATATCAATATTATGAATTTAGAGTGGATGAAGGAAGTTTAAGTGCAGCAGAAATGAAAGTCATGAACAGTCTTTCGAGTCGCGCTGTGGTCACTTCTCAGATGGCATCGTACACTTATAATTATGGTGATTTTCGCGGCAATTCTAAAAAACTTCTAGAAAAGCATTTTGATGCGTTTCTCTATTTAGCAAACTGGGGGTCTCGCCAACTTATTTTTAAATTCCCAAAATCATTAATAAAATTACAATCATTGCGACCATTTCAATGGGAGGGTGTGATTGATGTCTATGCCCATAAGGATTTCATTGTCATGGATATAGATTTGTCTGAGGATGAAGGGGGAGGAGATTGGATCGATGGAGAGGGGTGGCTTGAGGCGATTCTTACATTGAGAAAAGACATCTTGCGTGGTGACTTGAGGTTGCCCTACCTGGCATGGTTACAGGCATTTTCCAACTCCTGTTTGGATGAATCAGAGGCAAAAAAAGTCAAGTCTCCGGCAGTCCCTGCTGGCCTTAAAAACCTTTCACCTGCGCTGGTCGACTTTGTAGAATTATTTGAAATTGATAGAGACCGTGTGCGGGAAAAGGCCAAACAGAGCGCCAAATTGAAAAGGCCATTGCCACAAGCTTCTTTAAAAGCGGCGCTAGCAAAACTGCCGACATCTACTAAGGACAAATATCTCTTAAAGTTTTTGCAAGGAATTCCAGATACCAAAGTTGAACTGGGTAATCTCTTGCAAAAAAATTAACTTTTCTACCATGTGGGTGGAGCGAGGTACCATTATGTTTTCTAATCTTAGGCAAAACAATGGGTCAGATAGAAAAATATTTTCTAACGTGATAAAAAAAGGAAATTCTCATGAATATTAAGGTTTTTATACTTTGCTTATTATTGGCACCCTCCCTCAAGGCGAATTCAATTCATTCTGGTGCGAGCTTAGGAATAAATGGCAAAAACGCGATTCTTTCCATCAATGGGTATTATAATTGGACATTTTTTGCAGATAGATTGGCCTTTGGATTGGGAGGAAGGCATACTTCTTTTTTTGGAAGTGAATATAAAGCTTTGCCCGTAACGGGCGGAGATGGCCAATTTATGTCCATTCAAGATCCGCAAATTCATGCCTTAAATGCCGCTTTTTTTAGTTCTTTTCGCTATGATAAATTTGCCGCTGGTTTTAATATTGATCTCTTTGGAATTTCTTATGGACCGAAAAAAAAGGCAACGGAATTTTCTAATGGGCTCTCCGGCAAACCAGCATCGACAAATATATTAAAAGGCGCGGCAAAAGATAAGGGAACTTTAAACTCTGAATTTTGGTTAGGGTATTATTTAAATCCCCAGTGTCTTTTAAGGCTAGGGCTCGCTCATTTTGTCGCTGAATATAAAACCGACCAAGCGGACGCCACAGGAAATAACCGCTTTCGTGAATTTGAAGATTACCATTTTCTTGCCTTTACCTATGTTTTTTAAGGGGTGAAGGCCGCACTTGTTGTTCATTTATTGAACTTAAGCTCTGGGATGATTATCCTAGTATAAGCGTCTCTTCTTGCACCTTAACCAATCAAATAAATCACCGAGCAAAACTGTTACCAATCTGCCAAAAAAGATGCAGCAGCTTTATGTGTGACGAAAAGTCACCATGGCCCTAAAGATCTAATTTTACAGGACTTTTTATATGTTTTAAAAATGTAGGCAAATCTGGTCGTTATATGTTTAGAAGTCTCTTACAAGTTATAACTATTCGTAAATATTGACTTTCTTATATGTTTCTTATATGTTTTTTCTGTGTTCGATGCTCAAAGGAAGGGATAGATGGAAAAAGTTTGGATAGAAAGGGGATTAAGGTTGCTAGACAGGAGTTTAAATCCCCCTCATGAACTCAATGAGTTAGATTGGAAGACCGCCTTATCCGGGGACAAGAAGAGACTGTCTGAGCACCTATCAGCTTTTGCAAATCAAGTTGGTGGTGGTTTCTTTTTATTTGGGGTTGATGATAGCGGAGTTAAAGTAGGGATTAGCTTAGAAGATGCTAGTGAGATCATAAATAAATTTGGAAATTTGGGCCATGACTCATTAGAACCTGCTGTAAAAATAGATCATCACCTGTATGAAGATGACGGCAAAAATCTATTGCTAATTTTCATTGAAGAGTCAAAAAGTAAGCCCGTGCACTTGAGAGGTAAGGGGATTGAGTTTTCTTATATTAGAACTGGGTGTTCGACTAGAAAGATGAATAGGGTACAGTTAGCACAATCTCTCTTGTCTTCAAAAGTTGAGAGGTATGAAGAGCTAGATGCTTATACCACAAGTTCTCCAGAAGAGATTCTTTCTTTATTAGAGTATGGCGAGTATTTTGAGTTGTTAGATGTACCCGCACCAACTTCCACCGATAAAATTATAAAAGAGTTAGAAAAAAAGAAGCTGGTGAGTTTTGTCGGAGATCAAATATCCATAACCAACTTAGGTGTGCTACTTCTAGCAAAAGATTTTGGTAAATTTTCAGGTTTTGAGAGAAGAGGGCTTAGAATTATCATCTATAGCGATACTACTCGAACAAATGCAGAGCGGGAGCTAACTGGAAAAAAGGGCTATGCAATCGCGTTCAAGTCTATGCTTGACTATATCATGCAGCACCTGCCAGCGAGTGAAGTCATTAAGGATGCCATTCGCCAAGAGGTAAAAGTCTATCCGAAGATTGCCATCAGAGAAATCATGGCAAACGCCATTATTCACCAAGATTTACATAATACGTCTATAAACCCCAAGGTTGAAATATTCCCTGACAGGGTAGAAATAAGTAATCCTGGTTCTTTGATGCCAAATTTATCAGTGGATAGAATCATTGATAATGCTGAACCGAGGAATGAGTTATTAGCAAGAACTATGTATCACTTGGGGATTTGTGAAGATAGAGGAAGTGGTATTGATAGAGCATTAGATGCGATTGAAGTTTATAATCTTCCCCCTCTAAAATTTGAAGAGTTGCCAAATATTTTTAAAGTAACAATCTATTCTCCCAAAGAATATCAAGATATGCCACAAGATGAGAGAGTCAGGGCCTGTTATCAGCATTGCGTTTTAAAATATTTGGCAAATCAAAAGATGACGAATCAAACGTTTAGAAAAAGATTAAAAGTGGCAAAGACAAACCAATCCCTAGTTTCAAAAATAATAAAGCAAACAGTCGAAGAGGGAAAAATAAAGATAGGGGATCCAGGTTCTAAATCTACTAAATTTACCTACTATATTCCAGCCTGGGCATAAAAAAATAGATTGATTTTTTTTATCCAAATTTAGTTTTTTGCAAAACTATTATTTCAGGAGTAAAAATCGCACCACAAAGGTGCGTCAAATTTTTTCTTATATTAAATTTCGAATTGTGGTGCCCTCGTGAATTTGAACGTAAGCGTGGCCGGCAATAATGCATAGGCAATAAAATTTTTTTGTCGTAAGATCAATAGCTATGAAAGTGGTCTTATTGCACGATTGGTTAACAGGGTTTAGGGGCGGCGAGCGCGTACTTGAAGCGTTTTGCGAGATGTTTCCTGATGCTCCGCTGTATACGCTGATTCATCGGCCAGGCTCCACATCGCGTATTATTGAAGATCGTAAAATCACCGCTTCGTTTTTGAATCATATTCCGGGGATCCATAAACATTATAGAAAGTTTTTACCGCTTTTTCCCAAGGCAGCGGAGAGTTTAAAAATTGTTGAAGACGCGGATCTTGTCTTGAGTAGTTCACATTGCGTTATTAAAGGGGTGCAGAAACCTGCAGGGGCAAAGCATATTTCTTATATTCATAGCCCGATGAGATATTTATATGATCAATATGAGAGCTATTTTGGCAAAGGGGCGCCCTTTTATCAAAGAATGGGGGCGAAAGTTTTCAAAAACTATCTGGTTAATTGGGATCTTGCTAGCAATAAAAATATAGATTATGCCATAGGCAACTCAGAGTTTGTGCGGCAAAGAATTAAAAAATACTACGCTATAGATTGCTCTGTGATCCACCCCTTTGTGGATCTTAAAGATTTTACGCCTATGCCAAGTCAGAAAGAAGATTTTTACCTTATGGTTAGCGCCTTTGCACCGAATAAGCGCGTCGACTTGGCGATACAGGCCTTTAATAAAATGGGGAAAACCTTAAAAATTATTGGCTCTGGCCAACAGGAAACGAGACTGCGAGAAATGGCGAATAAAAATATTCACTTTTTGGGCAACCTCTCTAGGCAAGAGGTTATCCATGATTTCATTCATGCCAAGGCGTTTATTTTTCCAGGGGTAGAAGATTTCGGTATTACACCGCTGGAATCTCTCGCCGCCGGAACACCCGTGATTGCCTACAAAATTGGTGGGGTGCTCGAAACTTTAGACGATTCAGTGGCGCAGTTTTTTACTCAACCGGACGTACAAAGTCTTATCACAGCGGTAGAAACATTTGAGGGCCGGGAGTTTAATCGAGAGGATTTACTGGCGCGGGCGCAAAAATTTTCTAAAGAAAAATTTAAGGAAAACATCCAAAACGCCATTGCAAAGGTAGTAGAATAGTATGGAAACAATTTTTTATCGGATGACCTGGTGGTCGCTCATTGTTCTCGCTATTGGAACTTATACCTCGGTGAGCTTTTCAGCACTTAGCCATATACTCATTATTATCCCGGGTGGATATTTTACCTATAAGGCGATTAAAGAGAAAAGGTTTCATTTAGATTTAAGTTCGTTGGCACTATTGCTTCTCTTTGTTGTGATTATCGTATCGGTCATCTTGAATTTAGATATTGTCGCAAAACCCATAAAAAATATTTTCAAGGGCAAATATTTTATCATCGCATTGCTCTCAATTTTTGCTTTTAGGGAAACATTTAAGAATTATATTGACGATAGAAAAATCAAAATAGTGCTTAAGCTTTTTCTTTTCGCCTCGGCATTGGCCACTCTATCGGGAATTATTGCTCTCTACACTGGCTTTAATCCCATCAAATTTAAAACAGCTTGCCATGAAAGTCGAGCCTGTGGACTTTTTGGCATGTATATGACCTACGGCTACGGGGTTGGATTTCTCGCCACCATACTTAGCGCAATGGTGGTCTATCGTGACAAATTTAAACATTGGATTTCTCAAGAATGGTTAATAATCTCTTGTACTATTGCTGTGGCAGGGCTCTTTTTATCTTATGCCAGAGGTGCTTGGATAGGCTACGCTATATCTTTACCTTTTATTTTTTTAAGACAAAGTAAAAAGAAATTTTTCGCCAGTATAACTATCGGGATACTTGCGGTGGCGATATTATTTGGAGCAAGCCAAAAAGTTCGCGAGACGTTTTTTTCAAAAAATAGAAGTGAATCAACCACCGTGCGTCTGTCTTTTTATAAAACCGCTTGGTATGCCTTTAAGGAACGCCCACTATTTGGTCTAGGTTATAAAAATTTTGAACCAAATGTTGCCAATATAAAAGCAAAATACAAGATTGACCGACCCCATAATATAGGTCATGCGCATAATAATTTTCTCGAACATCTTGCTTCCACCGGAATAATTGGCTTCATTATCGTTATGCTTTTTCATCTTGCCTGGTTAAAAGAATCTTATTTCGACCCAGGCCTTTTTGGAATTATTGTCTTTCCTTTTCTCATAGGCTTTATCGTCTCGGGAACTGTGCAATATACTTTTGGTGATGGCGAAAATCTGTTTTTTGTTCTGGGCCTTTTTTCACTGCATAAGTCTCTTAAAAGGCATGGGTAACAATAAATATGCTAGAGGTCGAAAATATCATCGCTGGTGGAGGTATTTGTGGCCTGCTCCTGGCAAGAAAACTCCATCAGGTTTATCCAAATTCCGAAATCTGTGTTTTGGAAAAAGAATTATACGTAGGGGAGCATTCGTCGGGGCGCAATAGCGGCGTTTTACATGCCGGTATTTATTATCCAACAAACTCAAAAAAGCACCTCCTCTGCATTCGCGGCAATCAGCTATGGCGCGAATTATCCAAAGAACTAAATTTTGAAATTCAAAACTGTGGAAAATATATCATTGCAACCTCCGAGGATGAGAAGTTCCAATTAAAGTCTATTTTTCAGCAAGCGCTAAAAAATAAAGTTCCCGGCATAAGACAAATCGAAAACTCAGAGATACAAGAATTAGCTGAACATGTGAAAATAGTAGATGGCCTATTCTCTGGCACCACCGCTGTCATCGATCTATCAGGCTCTATCAAGGCCATAGAAAATGATCTCTTTAAAAAAAATATCCCAGTGATGGTTGGGCATAAAATAATCGACATCAAACGGCATGAAGAAAAATTTCTAATTAGCGTTGCATCTCCAGAGGGAATAATAAAAATCTTATGCAAAAAAATTTTCAATTTAGCGGGCCTCGAAGCAATCAAGTTAAGAAAACTTCTGGGACTAAACAATTTAGAGTTGAAAATGGTCAAAGGTAATTACCTCAAAAGCACCCAAAAATTGTTTCATAAAAATTTAATCTACCCCATTCCAAAGGAAGACCTCAAAGGCCTGGGCATCCATACCAGCTTCGATATCAGTGGTGTCATAAGATTTGGCCCAAACGTAGAAGATATCCACCACCTTAATTATAAAATAGCAGAAAATCTAAGAGCGCAAATGTTCCCAGAAATCTCTAAAATATTTAAAAATATAGACAAAGATTCTTTATTCCCCGATTATTGTGGAATCAGAAGCAAGATACTCTTAGATAATAAGCTCTATCCTGACTTCTGGATAAAAAATGGGGCCGATTTGGGGCAATTTAATTATTTCGAAGCCTGTGGAATTGAATCTCCTGGGTATACCTCTGCACCTGCTATAGCAGAGGCCATAGTAAATATGTTATAAGTGAGTAATTTTTTTTAACATGAGAACTTGAGGTTGAAACTATGTCTAATTTTTTACCACAAAATCTCAGTATAACGGGTGTTTCCCTATTTCTTTGGGCCTTTTTTTCGCCACTTGTCGATTTACCAAAAATCAATATCATGGGATTTTCTTCTCGCCCTGGTTATCTCTTGCTTATCCCTTTCTTTCTTATATTACTCATTAAATTCAAAAATTTTTTTAAGATTATCAATAAAAATAAAAAAATCTCAATAATTATAGGTGCCATTATTATATATAATTTTTCAAATTTATTTTTTCAAAATGAAATAAAAAATAGAACGTTTGGAATGCTTATTTGGTTATCAATCAATTTGATCATTCTACTTTGGACTGTAGAAAATAGAGACAAAATTGTAAATCTCTATAATGGTTATTTATATGGTCAGTTATTTAATGCATTATATTTAATATACACAGTTTTATTTTACCCAAATGTTTTTTTATTAAAGCCTATGGAGCCCTATTTTTTCGATGGGATGATAAGAGGATTCGGTTTTAGTGGTGAACCGAGTTATTTCTCGGTTTCAGTTTTACCATTGATTTGTTTTTTATTTTTACAAGATTTAAATAAAAAAAATATTACTTTTCTTGGTATCCTAATATTGGCCGCATTTTTATCTTTTTCTAGACTCTCAATGCTAGGCATTTTGATTATGCCAGTTTTCTTTTTATTAGCTAAAGGAAAAATGAAAAAATCATTTGGCGTGTATCTCTGTATTACCTTATTAAGCTTAGTGTCAGCCTATGCTATAAATCCTGGTTATTTTTCAAAGGTAAACTATACGAAGAGTAAAAGAGCAGAAATTGATAAGAATAGGGTTGGCTACCCGCAAAAATTGAGAAAGTTAGAACTTTATACTGGCCTTAAAATGATTGATAGAGGTTGGAATAGCCAACGAATAATGTCATTTAAGAGAAGCTTTTTATTATTCACTGAAAAGCCCCTATTTGGGGTTGGTATCGGCAATAGCCACCAGGCACTTCGAGAGCGCTTTTTACATACCAGTGCCGAGCATTATTATGTTGAGGGCTGCAGTAATTTATTTATCGAAATATTGTTGGAACAAGGTCTTATAGGGAGTTTACTTTTACTCACGCTTTGCTTTTTATTGATCAAGGCACTATTTCTTTCTTTTACGTTACCAATCACCCTGGCGCCTTTTTTATTTCTAATTTTGTTTGTCATGCAATTTGCACAAACTTTAACTATTCCAACAATTTTGGTTTTTACGGCGATCATGTTTTTAAAAACTGATCAGCGAATAAGTTTTAAAAATAGTGGTCAAAAATTAAAAAATTATCAAAACTTTTTAATAAGCATTTTTATTAATAAACCCCTTCCAAAAAGTCAGAAATATAATTTTTAGATCAAAGAGAAAAGACCAGTTTTTGATATAACTTATATCAAATTCAATTCTTTTATGCAGACAAGTATCGCCTCGCCAACCATTGATTTGCGCCCATCCTGTAATGCCAGCTTTCATCTTGTGACGAAGCATATACGCTGGAATTTCTTTTCTAAACTTATCCACAAAATATGGTCGTTCTGGTCTCGGCCCGACCAAGCTCATTTCTCCTTTTAAAACATTCCATAGTTGTGGCAATTCATCCAGAGATGTCTTTCGTAGCATGCTTCCAATTTTTGTTTTTCTTGGATTTTCTTTGTTGCTCCATTCTTCTTTGTCCTCATTCTTAACGGCTAGCTTCATGGTTCTAAATTTCCACATAGTAAAATTATGCCCATCAAGCCCCGTGCGTTCCTGGCCATAAAAAATGGGCCCTTTAGAAGTTAGTTTGACCATTAGCGCAATCAAAAAAAGTAATGGAGAAATGAAAATAATTCCAATCAAAGTGACGATAAAATCAAAAATTCTTTTTAATAATAGTTCTGTACTAGAAAAACTTGGTTGATTTATGTTGATGAGCGGAACACCTGCAAAGTCCTCTACTTGGTAGCCAACAAAGTTATAGCTTAAATCGGGGAGAACTTGTATTTGAGTGATATCATTGTATTCTTCTTTGAGAACATTTTCTAATTTTTTAGATTCATCATTTGAGAATCCAACAACGATTGTGTCTGGAGAATACTTTTTCTTAGCCTCAGCAAGTGAAAGATTAACTTCCTTTATTCCGAGAGCATCTGCTTGGCCATGAGAGCCAATCCAGCCAATGAAGGAGAGTCCTGCATCTTTAAACTCTCTTACAGTATCAACAAAATTTTTAAATTGTGGGCCGTGGCCTACGAGTAAAAGGTGCCGCAAATTTTTACCTTTTTTTCGTATTGATCTTAAAAAATTGCGGATGATCATCCTCGCTAAAATTAATAAAAATGTAGAAAGGAAAAAATAATTTAATAATACAAGTCTGGAGAGACGACTCGCTGCAAAGAAATAAATGATCAAAACAAAGGTAAACATAGTAAATGTATTAGCTTTAACAATAGCGATAATTTCATTCGCTCTAGAACTAAATCTCTGAGAATTATAAAGACCATTTTTGTAGTGATAATAATAAGTTATAAGCGCCAATATAGGAGCTAATTTTACAAATAATAATTCTAAATTTGCTTCACCATCTTTGAGAAAATAAAACCTAAATGCAAACGATGCGAACCAACTAGCTAGGGCGACAAATATATCAGCTGATTTTTGTAAGTATAAAAATTTATTTTCGTGTCTTTTCAACATATAAATAATTCCTTCATAAATTCCAATTTATAAAACTTTTATATTTACGTGCTAGCTCTTTAGTAATAACTTTTGAAGAAAACGACTTTATAACTCTTTGATAGGCAAACTCCCCCATTTCTTCTCTCAAATCGTTATTTGAAATAAGTATATTTAACTTTTCAGTTAAATCGTCCGTATCAAATTGTTCGACTAAATATCCTGTTTGATTATTTATAATAGTATCCTTTAATCCAACTATATTTGTGCCGATGGCGGGAACTTTAAGTGCATTGGCCTCTAGGATAACTGAGGGGAATCCTTCTCTGTAACTGGGTAAACAAAAAATATGAGAAATCGCTAAGTATTTTTCTGGCTCTGTAACAAACCCGAGATGGATAATATTCTTTTCTTGTTTGATTGTGGTGATAATTTCATTGGATAATTCGTGATTTTTTTCAATTGGGCCAAGTAATAGAAGCTTAATATTCGTATGTTTTTTGTTAATCTTTAAAAACGCCTTTACCAATTCTCCTATTCCTTTGTCTTTTACTACTCTACCTAGAAATGTGATCACGATATCTTGTGAAGAGATATTTAAGTCTTTACGAGTTTTTTCATTTCTTGGAGTGAATTTTTCAAAAGAAAAGCGATTTAAATCAATACCTGCAATTGATCCATCTTTGAGGCATGACGTTTTTTTTGGATTAACTATTTTCTTTTCTATTAAAAAATCAACTTGTGAGGGACTGTCGGCAAAACAGAATGTATTAAGCTTGGAAATAATTGTATCACATAGTATAAGGATTTTTCTTTTTGGTCCCTTTAAGGTGACCCATCTTTGACCAGTGTAGGTATGAACCCTGCAAGGGACTCTCGCCAAAAATGCTGAAATCGCTACAAGGATTCCCGCCTTTGGAGTATGTGAATGAACGATTTCAAATTTATTTTTTTTAAAAAATAAGAACAATTTAACAAGGGTTGTGAGGTCGGAGAAAAATGAAATTTCACGACTTATACTTATTCCAAATAGTTTGTAATGCTTATTGTCCTCCAGCTCCATAAATAAGTCGGTAGGGGTGCAAACAATTGTTAAGTCGATCCCTTCTCGACTAAGTTCTACTAATTGATGTTTACTTCCATAGAGAGCGATCGGGACTGTGGCAATTCTACAAATTTTAAATTTTTTATTATATTTCATTTTGTTAGAGTTTAGTAACTCCTAATGTTTTCATTTCGTTTATAATGCTGAATGACACTAACGAGCCCCTCTCTTAAAGGTATTTTGCTCTGCCATCCTAAAGAGTTGATTTTGCTGACGTCTAAAAGTTTCTTTGCAGTACCATCAGGTTTTGAAGTATCAAATAATATTTGACCTTTAAAACCCATAATATCTGAAACTAGCTGGGTCAGCTCTTTAATGGTTACATCTTTTCCTGAGCCGACATTAATCCAATAGGGTAATTCTTGATTATATTTCATTAAAAAGAGGCAGGCTTCAGCAAGGTCGTTGACATGAAGAAATTCTCTACAAGGAGCGCCTGTTCCCCATGCAGTAAAAGTTGATGCATTATTTTTAATAGCTTTATCCATTCTTTGAATTAATGCGGGGATGACATGACTGTTTTCTGGGTGAAAATTATCATTTTCTCCATATAAGTTGGTTGGCATGACTGAAAAGAAGTCACATGCATATTGACGCTTAAAGTTTTCAGCTGTTTTCAGACCCGCAATTTTTGCGATAGCATAGGGCTCATTCGTTTTTTCTAATGGGCCCGTAAGTAAGTACTCCTCTTTAATGGGTTGAGGGCATTCCTTCGGGTAAATGCAAGAACTGCCTAAAAAAAGAAATTTTTTGATTTTATTTTCAAAACATGCTTTAAAAATATTATTTTGCATGAGTAAATTTTGAAATATAAAGTCCGCTCTATATTCATTATTTGCATGAATACCACCTACTTTAGCCGCTGCATCTAATACATACTCCGGTCGTTGTATGTTAAAGTATTCATCGACTTTATTTTGTGAAAGGAGATCTAAGTCCTTTCTTGTTGGTTTTAGTAAATTTTGATAACCATTTTTTTTAAAAACTGAAACTAGGGAAGATCCAACTAGCCCATTGGCACCCAGTATAAGAATTTTAGCGTCTTTATTCATGATAGTTTAGAACCTTATGACCACCTTCTTTGAGGTATTTATCTTTTTTGAATAATTCAACGTCATAAGACATCATTTCAGTTATTAGATCACCTAATTTGTATTTAGGAGACCATCCAAGTTTTTTCTTCGCCTTGGTAGAATCTCCAATTAACAACTCAACCTCTGTAGGACGGAAATATTTCGGGTCAACACAGACAATTTCCTTCCCTTCTGGGAGATTAAACTCAGGGTTAGTGCAAGATTGAACGATGGCCTTTTCGTTCGCCCCAACACCAATAAAATCTAGCTTTATCCCGACATGTTCAAATGATAGTTTTACAAAGTCTCTGACTGAGGTGGTGGTTCCCGTTGCAATAGCAAAATCTTCCGGAATATCTTGTTGTAACATAAGCCACATTGCTTCTACATAATCCTTGGCGTGGCCCCAATCCCTTTTGGCATCTAAGTTTCCAAGGTATAATTTGTCTTGCAGGCCAAGCGCTATTCTGGACGCTGCTCGAGTAATTTTTCGCGTAACAAATGTTTCTCCACGCAAGGGAGATTCATGGTTAAAGAGAATACCATTACAGGCGTAGAGGCCATAAGCCTCTCTATAATTGACAGTAATCCAATACCCATACATCTTAGCAACAGCATAAGGAGACCGTGGGTAAAATGGTGTGGTTTCAGTTTGCGGAGTTTCTTGAATGAGCCCGTAGAGTTCACTGGTTGAAGCTTGATAAATTTTTGTCTTATCTTTGAGGCCTAAAATTCTAACCGCTTCCAAAATTCTCAAAGTACCTAGGCCATCAACATTTGCCGTGTACTCTGGTGTATCAAATGAGACTTTCACATGGGACATCGCACCTAAATTATATATTTCATCTGGTTGAATATCTTGGACGAGACGAATGATATTTCCAGAATCCGTTAAATCTCCATAATGTAGATTAAGTTTAATATTCTCTTCATGAGGATCTTGATATAGATGATCAATGCGATCAGTGTTAAGTAATGATGATCTTCTTTTGATACCGTGGACCTCATAGCCTTTATTTAGCAGTAATTCCGCAAGATAAGCACCATCTTGCCCTGTTATACCGGTTATTAAAGCTTTTTTCACAAACAGACCCCTTCAAGCTAAGTACATGATATATTTTTTGTGGTGAGCTACTTTATCGCAGAAGGGAAAAATAGGCAATTTACCTCTCAAATTTTAATTCAGCCGACTTTTGCCATGAGTCGGTTAATGTCTCCTTTTATTTAGCATTTTAAAATAACAGATGATTAGATATGATCTCTGCTAAGGAAATAGAGCTTTTTATTCGAGGAGTTTAAATAGTGTACTTACTTTTAAAGCGGTGCTTTGATATTTTATTTTGTCTTTTTATAAGTTTATTGCTTTTTCCAATTTTTTTTCTAATTTTTGGGGTTCTTCTTTGTAGTGCAAATGGCCCTGTCATCTATTGGTCAAAAAGAGTAGGAAAGGGCGGGACTCTTTTTGAAATGCCAAAATTTCGCACAATGAAGTTGGATGCGCCAATTGTCGCAACACATTTGTTGCAGAATTCAGGAGATTATTTAACGCCTTTCGGGAAATTTCTACGCAAATCTAGCCTCGATGAGTTACCGCAAATATACTCGATTTTAAGAGGAGAAATGAGTTTGGTGGGACCAAGGCCAGCGCTGTATAACCAGGAAGACCTAATAAATTTGAGAAAGGCCTACAACGTAGATTCTCTTACTCCAGGCTTGACTGGACTCGCACAAATAAATGGTAGGGACGAGCTAAGCATTGAGAAAAAAACGATGTTTGACGTTGAATATTTAAAGACACGTTCATTCTTATTAGACTTTAAAATTTTATGTCGGACTTTTTTTAAGGTTTTTTGCTTAAGTGGGGTAACGCATTAAGCTGGCTACCTTGGAACTTTCAAGCCTATTTTAAGTGAGATAATATACCACTAGATGTTAGAATTTAAGGGCTTTTCTGATGCCTCATTTTGCTGGTAGGTTTATTCTTAAATGCATTTGACAGAGGTTAGAAATAATATAGGAAGGTAATATGGTTACATATGTGGACATACCCTATTTTGCTGATGAAAACGGTGAGCTTGCTGTTGTTCAAGATATTTGCCCTTTTTCAATTAAAAGGATTTTCTATATTTATAATGTTCCAAAAAATATGGTTCGTGGGAATCACGGGCATATAAACAACAAAATGTTACTTATTCCAGTAAAGGGAAGTTGTTCGATCTATTACAATAATGGTTTTGAAAAGGGCACCTTAAAGCTGGAATCACCATCAAAGGGTCTCATTCTAGAGCCACAGGACTGGCATCGATTAAGTGAATTTTCCGAAGATTGTGTACTCCTGGTTTTATGTTCAGAAAAGTACAATCAAGAAGATTATTTTTTTAAGGAACCTAATGATAAAGTATGAAGATTTATATAAATCCAATGAATCATTTCTTGCTGAAATTCGTGAAAATGTAATAGAGGTCATCAATTCTGGTTGGTATATTTTAGGATCTGCAGTCAAAAAATTTGAAAAAGAATTTGCTGATTTCCATGGAAATGGTGAAGCCATTGGGGTTGCTTCGGGATTAGATGCACTCACCATAGGACTTAGAGCGTTAGATCTTCCCGAAGGGAGCGAAGTTATCGTTCCATCTAATACATATATCGCGACAATTTTGTCGATTGTACAAAATAATCTTAAACCTGTTTTGGTTGAGCCTGAAATTGATACCTACAATATTTCAGCTGATGAAATTAAAAAATCTATTACCCATAATACCAGCGCAATCTTAATGGTCCATTTATATGGAAAAATAAGCGAGATGGATAAAATTATGGAAATTGCTAATAACCATAATTTAAAAGTTATTGAAGATTGTGCACAAGCTCATGGGGCCATGTTAGACAATAAAAAGGCCGGTACCTTTGGCGATATTGGAGCCTTTAGTTTTTACCCAACTAAGAACTTAGGTGCAATGGGTGATGCAGGGGCAATTCTTTGTAGAGATAGAGCTTTGGCCGAAAAAATTCGGTCATTAAGGAATTATGGCTCTGCAAAAAAATATTATAATAAATATATTGGATATAATTCTAGGTTAGATGAAATTCAAGCGGCAATTCTTTCCGTTAAACTAAAGTATTTAAATACTATTAATAATCACAAAAGAGAATTGGCAAATTTATATTTTGAAAAATTAAAGGATGACTTTATTCTTCCTAGAAGACATGAAAGATATTTTGATGTTTTTCATATCTTCAATATTCGTCATCCAGAGAGGGACCGACTAAAAATTTACCTCTCCGAAAGAAAAATAATGACAGAAGTTCATTATCCAGTTGCTCCTAATAATCAGGAAGCTCTTAAAGAATTTTTTTATGGAATGAATTTTCCAATAGCTGAAGAAATTCATCAGACGACTCTAAGTCTGCCTATTTCGTACGCTCATAATAAAGCAGAAATAGAAAAAGTTATAGAGGCAATAAATAGGTTTTAATCTAAATCGGAGGGAGTCATTGTGGCCAATTGTTTAGTATGCAATAATCAGTTCGAACCATTTATATCATTTGGTAAACAACCCATTGCAAACGGGTTTTTAAGTGAGAAAGATTTTAAAAATGAATACTTTTTTGAAATGAAGGTTGGTCATTGTTCAGCTTGTAATATGGTTCAGTTATTAGAACAGCCAAAACGTGAGCAAATGTTTAATGAGAATTACGCCTTCTTTTCTTCTACTTCTACATATATGGAAAAACATTTTAAGGCGTTCGCAGAAAATATAAAGGACACCTATTTAAAGTCTGAAGATCCATTCATTGTTGAAATGGGAAGTAACGACGGCATTATGTTGCAAAATTTTAAAGATTGGGGAATACGTCATCTTGGTGTTGAGCCCTCGGCAAATGTAGCAAAAGTGGCGATGTCTAAAGGTATCAATTCAATCGTAGAATTTTTTGACGAAGAGGTTTCTCAAAAGATCGTAGCTGAGCATGGAAAGGCAGATGCATTCCTTACCGCAAATGTTATGTGCCATATCCCCTATATTCATTCGATTGCCAAAGGAATTAAAAATCTTCTTTCAGAGAAAGGTATTTTAGCATTCGAGGACCCTTATATGGGGGAAATAATGGAGAAAGCCTCTTATGATCAAATTTACGATGAGCACGTTTTCTTTTTCTCTGCATTGTCTGTACAAAGACTTTTTGAAATGCACAATATGGAATTGATCGACGTGCAACCACAAATAACTCATGGTGGCTCTATGAGATATATACTCGCTCATAAAGGGGCCTATACAGTTTCCGATAATGTATCAAAAATCATTGAAAAAGAGAAAAGCCTTGGGATTGATAATCCAAAAAAATATCTTGAACTTAAAAAAAGAATTGAAAAATCGAGAGATGACTTAATAGCATTGTTAAAACAATTAAAATCCGAAGGAAAGACCATTGTAGGTTATGGAGCGACTTCTAAAAGCACGACAATTTTAAATTATTGTCAGGTCGGAACTGGCCTTATCGATTTTATTAGTGACACAACTCCTATAAAACAAGGAAAGTTTACACCCGGGATGCATATCCCTGTAAAGAAGTATGAAGAATTTCAGAAGAATCATCCGGATTATGCCTTATTATTTGCCTGGAATCATAAAAATGAAATTTTAGATAAAGAGGGAGATTTTAAAGGAAAGTGGATTACACATGTTCCAGATGTCCATGTGTTTGGATTGGAAAATTGAGATGGATGAAACTTTAGAAGGTGTTAAATTTAAGGAATTGGTCACTCACTCAGATGAAAGAGGATTTTTTAGAGAGATTATTAGAGTAACAGATGATCCCTTTTTTGATGCTGGATTCGGCCAATGGAGCCATTCCTATATGTTTGATGGGGTTATAAAGGCATGGCATTTTCATAAAATTCAAACGGATTATTTTTATGTTGTCTCTGGTGTTTTAAGGGTTGGGCTCTGTGATCTTCGCGAAGAATCTTCTACTTTTAATCAGACTATGGATTTCTTGATGGGAGATTTTCAAAATGCTGTTGTCTTAAAAATACCACCAGGCATTGCCCATGGAGTAAAAGTCGTCCAAGGTCCCGCGCATCTTCATTATATGATGTCGCATATTTACAATCCGAATGATGAAATAAGAATTCCGTATAACTCGGAAAAGATTAATTTTGATTGGCTAAAAGGACCTGAAATTAAATAATGGAAACAATAAAGTCTTTCTATAAAAATAAAAGGGTTTTGATAACCGGTGGAACAGGTTATTTAGGTCGTCTTATTGAAAAGAAACTCAAAGAGTGCAGTAGTGAAGTTATTTTAACCACGACTTTAAAGGAAAAAGAGAATATTTCGGAAAATGTTTATTACGTAGATTATAAAAATTCTGAGAATTTAAAAAGTGTCCTCGAAGGTGTTAATATAATTTTTCATTTAGCTGCACAAACCAGTGCATATAAGTCAGAAGATCACCCTCTTTTTGATCTCAATTCAAATGTTGTTCCTCTTATTAATCTGGTCAGTGTTTCTAGAGAATTAAATCTTAAACCGGCCCTCGTATTTGCAAGTACGGTCACTATATATGGATTGCAAGACTTAGCGAAATTTTCCGAGTCGAATGATTCATCTCCTACAACTGTTTATGATATGAATAAGCTTATTGGAGAAAATTATATTAAATTTTTTTCAAAAAAGGGATACATTAGGGGTTGTTCTTTAAGATTAGCAAATGTTTATGGGCCAGGCTTAAGGGAAAGCTCCAGTGATCGAGGTGTGATTAACAAAATGGTGAAAATGGCGGTTGCCGGCAATGAGTTGAGTATTTATGGTGATGGAAACTTTGTGCGAGACTATGTATTCAACGAAGATGTGGCGTTAGCTTTCTTGCATGCTGGGGCCTATGCAGCCAATGAAAAGGGGGAGATTTTTAATGTCTGCTCGGGAGAGGGCAAAACGTTTCGTGATGTGATCGATATTATCACTAAAAAAGTATTTGAATTGAAAGGGACCAAAATTAATGTTAATTTTATGGAATTTCCAAAAATGAGTTTGGACATAGAAAAACGAAACTTCGTCGGAAATTGGCAAAAGCTAAAAAAGACAAGTGGGTGGACCCCAAAAGTAAATATTAACGAAGGCATTGAAAAAACAATTGAGAGCTGTCTATGAAAGTTTTGATTACGGGTGCCTTAGGTCATATTGGTTCAAAATTAATTCTTACTCTACCAGAATATTTTCCAGATTGTGAAATAGTCATGGTTGATAATATGCTCTGCCAAAGATATTGCTCATTGTTCAATCTTCCAAGTAAAGCGAAATATACCTTCGTGGAAAAAGATATTTTTAAAGACGATATTTCAGACCTCATTGAGGGGGCACAAGTTGTTGTCCATCTCGCGGCCATCACAAATGCTGCGGGCAGTTTTGATAGTCAGGTGGAGGTAGAAGAAGTTAATTACCAGGGAACGGTGAAAATTGCTAAAGCTTGTTTGGCCAATAACGTTCCTCTTATCAACTTATCAACGACGAGTGTCTATGGAACCCAAGAGAAAACTGTCGATGAAAACTGTTCAGAAGAAGAGTTAAAACCTCAAAGTCCATATGCTAAATCAAAGCTGAAGGCAGAAAAACATTTAGTAGAACAAAAAAAACAGGGTTTGCGCTATATCTCGTGTCGATTTGGAACAATTTTTGGAATTTCGCAAGGGATGCGCTTTCACACAGCTATTAATAAGTTTTGCTGGCAAGCCGTTATGAGAACACCTTTAACGGTATGGACAACCGCTATGGACCAAGTTCGCCCTTACTTAGATTTAGAGGACGCTATTAATGCATTAACTCATATAATAAAAAATGAAATATACGATGGTGAGACTTATAATGTTTTAACGATGAACACATCAGTTCGTAATATTATAGACTCTATAAAGGAGTTTTGTCCTCAGATTGAAGTGCAGTATGTGGATACGGAAATTATGAACCAGTTATCTTATGATGTTATGTGCAATAAATTTCAAGGGACGGGGTTTGAATTTAAAGGTAATTTAAGAAAGTCTTTGGACGATACCATAAGCTTAATAAAGGGTGCGAATATATGAATACAGAAGAAATAAAGCTTAATATTGGTTGTGGAGGAAGGCCTCTCCTGGATTACATCAATATCGATATGGATAATTTGGAGGCTTTAAAAGAACGATACCCCCATCAAAACTTTCCGGAAGGAGTTGAGGTTTATAATCATGATATATTTAACCTACCTTACAAAGATAACTCAATTTTAGAAATAAAAGCTTCGGCTTTTATTGAACATTTAAGTTTTAAAGACGAGAAAAAGTTTTTCTATGAGGTTAAACGAGTTTTAAAAAAGGAAGGGATCTTTAAGTTTTCTGTCCCTAATTTTGAAAAAGTTGTGAAAATGTGGCTTGCCGCCAAGGATGAGTGGAAAGACTTTTATAGAGATGACGATCAAGCTATTGCTAAGCAACATTGGTTCGGGAATTATTCCTACTCTACCGATAATCGTTGGGGATATTTAACTGCCATGCTTTTTGGCAGTCAAAATGGCGAAGGCCAATTTCACGTCAATGCCTATACTATAGCTAAAATTGAGGCGATGATGAAGAAACTGGAATTTGAGATTGTCGAGATTAAAGAGTTTCTCTGGAAAGGCGATCGAGATCCAATGATAAGGGTTATCGCGAAGAATCTATAGGCCAGTTTTTAGCCTACTTACTGACTTTTTACTAAGCTTTGGATGCCCATTCCATATAAGAGAGTTCATTTTGCAAATATTTTTTAAATTGTGTTTAATAGCTCTACCAGCTTTAAAATTTTATCCTTTTCTAAGTCAGGGTAATTGCCAATGTAAAATCCATAAAAATGGACATGGTCAACCAATGGAAAATCTTCCCACATTCCATCTTTTATCAGATTTCTTACATAAGGCTGTCTGATTTGAGAACCTCCTCCAGAGGTTCCTCTTCTATACTCTACATTGGCATCAGTTAGGGCCCTTTCAACTTTGTCTCGAAATGCGTCGTTTGCTTCATTTAAAACCAATACAAAGGCATAATTTACAGAACCTCCAAAATCAAAGTCAGTTCGGTATTTAGTGGAATCTAATTTTTCGTAAAAGAGTCTGCAATTTTCTACTCTTGTTTTGTTTCTTAAATCTAAAGTTTTAAGTTGGGATCTACCGATCACCGCATTTAGTTCAGAACTCCTCATATTGTATCCGGGGTAAGCGAAAATGAATTGAGGGTTCAAATCGGGATAAGTCTCCTTATACTTCATTTTTAATTCTTCGTTCCTAGATTCTCTAACCATTCCGTGCGATCGTAACATTCTACAAACTTCGTAAAGATTTTCATCGTCAGTGGAAATCATTCCTCCTTCAATTGTGCTCATATGATGAGCAAAATAGAAGGAGAAGTTTGAAGCTATTCCATAACTTCCCAATTTTTTCCCTTTATGTGTAGCTCCATGGGATTCGCAAACGTCTTCAATTAGAGGGATGTTGCGTTTTTTTAATTCATCAATCAAATTGTCACTTAATCCATTAAATCCTAAGATATGGGTTAAAAATACTGCCTTAGTTTTGGGGGATAATTTTTTTATAATTTCCACTTCATCCATAGCAAGGGTTCTGGGATTTATATCCACAAACACTGGCTTTAATCCTGCGAACATGACTGCAGAGATGTCTGACACCCAAGTAAGAGTGGGAACAATTATCTCTCCTTCTCCATAGATGTGCTTAATCGCTGACATTGTTAGAATATTTGCAGAGCTACCTGAGTTTACAAATATACTATGCTTTACTCCTAGCCAACTTGACCACTCTTTCTCAAAATGGGCAACTTGCTCTCCCTGGGTCAGTCTAGGAATATCCTGCTTTAAATACTCTATTAAGGTGTCTAAGTCTTCTCTCGTGATATTGTTCGTCATCAGAGGAATGTTGATGGCCATTTTCTCTCCCTTTCAAAGAGTGACAAGCATATTCAGAGCTGCCGAATTAGTAAACTTTTATTATTCGTCAAAGCCAAGCTTTGTATCGATGATATAAAGAGGACGCTTCTTAAGATTTACAGCAATTTTACCCACATATACACCTATAATCCCTATTGTGAATAAAATAACTCCTCCGGTAAACAAGACTGTAGCCATTAGGGCCGGCCAACCGGGCAGGTGCATGGAAAAAAAAATTCTAGATACAAGTATGTATCCAAGAAAAACAATCGAAAAAAGAGAGACTATAAAGCCGAAAAAAAGTGCAAAGTAGAGGGGGGCATTTGAGAAAGAAGTAATGCCTGCGATAAAAGCATAGAACGGACCCCTGCCAAATAATGGGTACTGAGATTTGCCTGAATGTCTTGCATTTCTTTCATATAGAATTGTCGCTTGTCTAAAGCCAATCCAGGTAACAAGCCCTCTCATGTATGGTTCTTTTTCGTCAATTTTAAGCAGTTCCTTGACAGCTCTTTTTGAGAGGAGTTTGTAGTCCCCCACGTTTTCTGGTAGTTCAATGTCAGAAAATAGATTAATGATATTGTAGGCTCGTCTTGTTATCCACATTTTTATAGGGTTTTCTCCATGACGTTTTGTTCTTCTGGTGTGGACAATTTCGTTACCTTCTTCCCATTTTTGCACTAATTGAGGAATTAATTCTGGAGGATCTTGTAAATCACTATCCATATAGATTATCGCGTCACCTTTTGCATAGTTCATTCCTGCAATTACACAGGGTGAGTTTCCAAAGCACCTGGATGTCGTGAGAACTTTTACCCTAGGGTCTTTTTTATTAATTTCAGTAAGAAGCTCAAGTGATGAATCAGTTGAGCGATCGTTGACAAATATAATTTCAAAGTCGTGGTTGATCTGATCAAATATTTTTTTTATTTTTTCGACCAGAATCGGGATGTTTTTTTCTTCATTTTTAAATGAAAATATTATTGAAATCACTTTGAGAACCCCCGGCGTTTTGCAGACATCTTTGATTATTAATCTCCTAAAATCTCTCTTTTTAATCCAATCTCCGTCATCTTTTTGATATTATTGACAGCGATTGGACCAAATGTAGTTTTTATACGATTTAGAAGATTAGGAGCAGTGTGATAAGTGGTATATGCTTGGTCTCTAAATTTTAAAATTTCTGCAGCTGACAATTTATCTGTGGGCATTGGAGACGTTGTGTAAGAGTGAAATGAAAAGCCAGAATAATCTTTTGGAAGTTTATAACCCTTTTCAAGGGCGTCTTTATATAATTGACTTCCTGGGAGAGGCATTGCTGTGTAGGCGTTCCACCCCGAAGTGCAAAGCTCTAAGGATAAATTCAAGGTTTCCTCCATTGACTCTTGTGTTTCCCCTGGTAAACCAAAAATATAGTTTGCAAGAACTTCTATTCCTGCATCATGAACGTGTTGGATTACTTTTCTGATATCTAGGTCTTGAAATTTACCTTTTGATACTTCAAGCCGAACATTTCTATTCCCACTTTCAATTCCAAGGCAGAGCCACTTAATTCCAGCTTTTCGGACAAGGTCAAGGGTCTCAGAATTGGTGATAGTATCTATTCGAGAATAGGCCCACATTCTTAAACTTTTTGAGTAGGGTCTTTCGGATAAAAGTTCACAGAGAGGTTGATAGTACTTCTTGTTCAATAAAAACATTTCATCAACAATTCTAATTGTGTTGACACCCATAAGGTCGAGTTTATCAAATTCTTTAATAATAAACTCAGGTGACCAGAACCTCATTTTACTATAGTTTCCAGCTACGCCTATAGGGTCATTGTCATCGCGGTTAATAATATTAATCATACAAAAGCTACAAGCGAACGGGCAACCAAGACTCGTTTGAATGGCAGCGTAAGGACTTCTTTTAGCGTGATCGTATTCTGCGTGCCACATAGGGGCTCTGTATAGATCAAGGGCCTTTTCTTTCATCGGTAGTAAATCCCATGCATAACCAGGTAAATCTATGTCCATTCTCTCCTGGGGGACAAGTTTTTCCGGGGGATTAAGTGTCACTTTTCCATTTTTTCTCCAACCTATGCCTTTAATATGTTCTAGATAATTTGGGTCTATTTTTTCTAGCTTGAGAATATTCCAGAGGCTGTAGACTCCTTCATTTGTGAAAATAAAATCAATTGATTCCTCGTCAGACAGCACCTTATAAGGAAGGGATTGGGCATAGGAGCCTATCAAGGCAATATTTAGGTTTGAATTATTATTTTTTAAGAACTTTGAAAAAGCCGCAGCTCCGCTCATGCCAACTGTTCCGGCATTTACGTTTTGTCCATAGACGACAAAACAGATTAGTCGTGGTTTCAGTTTAGTTATTCTATGCGAGGCTTCCTCGAACGAGAGGTTTTCAGCGTTCATATCAAGGATTCCAACCTTAAATTTTTGACTACGACATGATTCTGCTAGCAGTAAAGCCCATGTTGGTGGCTCTATAGCGGAGTAATCCTTAGATAGATCCTGATAGACAACTTTTGCATTTCCTGAGTTTATAAATAGTACGTCCATAGAAACCTCTCATTTAATCGTAAATCGATTTTACCTAGTAAATTGTTTAATGTAAAAATACTGATGCTGTATCTGCATTTAAATCTATAGTTATATGCTTATAATTCTATTTTGTTCAAAACGTCACGATCTATATGCTTTATTGTCTCCAGCAAGCCTTGGCCAAAGTCTAGAAATGGATTTGCGACAAGTTTTTTTGCGATTTGAGGCGAGTATGAATAGGGCGTGTAAGTGTAATGACCCTTGTAATCTTTATTTTGAAAATTAATACTTATATGGCCCCCCAACATCTCATTTATCATCTGTAAAAGCTGTTTATAACTAAATCTTTCGACTCCCGTAAGAATATATCTCTGATTTATTGCTTCTTTGTTTTCAATTATATCTACACTTAATTTAGCCGCATCTCTGGCATGAATATACTCTCTTTCTTCTTCTCCATTCCCAAGGAAAGTTATCGTTTGTGTCTCAAGAGCTTCTTTTATGATCCTATAAATTCTATTTTGTTTATCGGCTCGTTCACCAAAAATAGAGCCATACCTGATAATTGTGAATTTAATGTTATTTTCTTTGGTAAACTCTTCGATTATTTGTTCGCTTGTTCTTTTACTAATCCCATAAAATGAACCATGCCTAGAAGAAACATAAACAGTGCTTGCATATATAAAATGTTCTACTTTTTCGGAAACACATGCTTCGAGTATATTTAGGTTACCAATAATGTTTAGCTTCATTGTTAAAGTTGGGTTTTTCAAAGACTCGTTTAAGTTGGCAAAACCTGCAAAGTTATAAACGATGTCTGCACCTCTAACAGCTTCTCTGACGCTGTCAGGGTCAAGAATATCACCTACAATCATGTTCTGATCTTCACTTAGAAACAAAGATCGGTTTAGGTCGTAGATAGTCACATCATAATGGGCTTTACTCAGTTCATCAGATACATAACTACCAAGAAAACCAGATCCTCCAAAAACAACAACCTTCAATATCCGCCCCTTTCTTTATATAAAAAGTTTTTTAAATGCTTTATGGCGCTACTGCCAAGAGAGTTGATCGCCTCGAAAGAGTTTCCTCCAATATGGGGAGTACAGATAAGGTTTTCAAGCTCTAATAATTCACTTTCATTACTTTTTGAAAGTGGCTCTTTCGGGAACGTGTCAATGGCTGCACCGGCAATTTTTTTTGATCTTAATGAATTCTTAATAGCATTAATGTCTACAATTCCACCTCTAGCAGTATTAATTAAGTAGCTCGTTTCTTTCATTAAGTTGAGGATCTCTGCGTTGACAAGTTTAAAGGTAGACTCGTCTAAAGGAGTATGAATTGTGATGATATCAGCATTAGAAAATATTTCTTTTTTGGTGCTTTTTTTTAGACCATATTTAGATGCAAAATCATCTTGGTCAACAATATCGTTATATAATATGTCACAAGAAAACGGTTGCAATAAGCGTACTACTTCCTTTCCTATATTACCTAAGCCAATAATTCCAATGGTTTTTCCACTTAATTCTCTTCCTCCAGATTTTTCCCAGTGACCCTGTTTCAATTTATAGGAAGAAAAAAAAATGTTTCTCATTAGGGAAATCATAAAGCAAACGACTTGTTCTGCAACCGAGGTTTTGTTTAAGCCCCCAGTCCAACCAATCCCAACCCCTCTCTTTTCGCAAGCTAAAAGATCTATATTGTTTAAGCCTACTCCATACTTAGAGATATACCTTAATTTAGGAAGCGCTTTAAGGATGGTATCATTGATATTGTCAAGGCCAATAATTGCAGCCTCGCAATCATCTAGGAATTTTACAAGGTCGTTATTTTCTTTGAGTTCAGTAGCGTAGTTAAATTTACAGTTTGGAGAAACTTCCAAAAGTTTAGCTCTTAAAAACTTTGAGTTACTAAAACTTTTAGAGGTAACAGCTACTTTTAACATCAGTTACTCAAGAGCGATTCGATTGCATTATTGACATTCTCTGGTGAGATCCCGGCCAGTTTATGTAGAAACTGTCTATCTCCATTTTCAAGGTAATAGTTTTCTT
>Ga0316206_1000507_pt1 | contig 50009 bp, 50 predicted proteins | sample 6monthpyrite_MG_FD_204942 | JGI IMG/M metagenome (GOLD analysis project Ga0316206, IMG submission 204942) | Microbial mat bacterial communities from mineral coupon in-situ incubated in ocean water Damariscotta River, Maine, United States -... | ecosystem: Environmental > Aquatic > Marine >...
TTCGATTATTTTCAAGGCTATTTTTTTTGTTATCCGGAAATGCTAAAGAAAAAATCCTTGCCCAGCAACAAACTCGTGATATTAAATTTACTTGAAAAACTTCAAAAACCCGAAACAGATTCTGATGATCTAGAAAAAATATTAGTTCAAGATATCACTCTGTCATATAAACTATTACGCTACATAAATAGCGCAGCATTCAGTTTAAGACGTGAAATAGACTCGATTAAAGATGCTATAGTATTATTAGGGGTAAACAACTTAAAGAATTGGGTATCATTAATAATGATGTCGAAAATTGTAACCACAAAACCGACTGAGCTAATAGTGACAGGCATGATTAGAGGAAAAATGTGTGAACAACTTGCAGAAATTCACCACCCTGAAGTAAAACATCAAATGTTTATTATTGGTTTATTTTCTGTACTCGACGCATTAATGGACCAGCCATTAATCGATTTATTAGACACAGTCATACTCAGCACAGAAATAAAACTAGCACTACTCGATTATAGCGGCGTACAAGGTGAGATTTACCACGATGTTCTGCAATATGAAAAGTGCAACTGGGTTGAATTGGTCGACTCTGACATCAATGCTAGCGAATTTATTCAATCGTACCTTTGCGCCGTAAACTGGGCTGATAAAAGTATGAAATCCTTACTATCATAGTTTAGCCCTCAAGCTTATTCATTCACTAAAAAACATAAAATCGTCCAGCACTTGCAACTATCACAACTAAAATCCCTATAATAGTATTTATTGCCACCAGTAAGCGTATCTGCATTAAGGCCTTACCACCATCTGGCCAATTCTTGGCCTCCACAGCATTCTTCAATCGTTTAAACGGCGAGAAAAAAACATGCATATAAATCAGTATCATCGTAACCCCTAAACCATTCATTGCATGCACATAAATAGGCGCATTACCCAAACTATCCCAACGTTGGAATATCATGAGATAACCGGTTAAAGGCAAAATAATGACAGATGCCCACACATAGGGGAAAAAACGTTGAAAAACAGCCACCCACAGAGTGAGTCGCAATGGTGGTTCTAATGAATCAGCAGCCGCTGGTCTTAAAAAATTATAAGCAAAAAACATTCCGCCAACCCAAATAACTGCTGCGAATATATGTAATGAATTATAGATACTTAGCATTGAAAACTCTTATATGAGAATTGTTTAAAAATTAACTGTAAATGGATTTAAAATTATTAATTTAGCTTATCATCAAATTCATTCAAACGATAAACATCCATAAATGAACTATTTAAATGATGCCCGGCTAACACCACCTGTCCATTGTAGCGATGAAACTCACTATTTGTAAATTCAAATTTATACTGACGAAATATTTTTAATTGACCAAATTTATTTTTGGCTATTTTCATTGATGAAAGATGGACAGTATCATCTAAAAATTGTACATTATTCTTCTGGCATAATCTGGCACCAATATGACGGGCTATTTCATTAATTTTCATAGAGTCTAGCCAAAACCAGATAACAAGTGCTAAACACATAATTATCATTAATTCAGTTAAATACATCATTTAATCCTATATGCCATATTTCAATCGTAACGATTTCACTTATACGCCATTATTCTGTGAAGAAAACATCTGGAAACTCATTGAATCATTATATACGAATAAATTAGCAATACCTATAGATGTGCTGTTTATACTAAATGAGAATAATACAATCTCCTTATTTGAACAAAAACGATCCAGTAAAGGCAGGCCCGTAATATGGGATTATCATGTTATATTAGTGGCTAAGAAAGAAAATGAAGTGTTAATTTTCGACTTTGATAGTCGTTGTGATTTCCCTGAAAGCATTAACGATTACTTTTCATTAACCTTCCCCGGCAATTTAACTATAGAAGAATCATATCGACCACTTATTAACGCCATAAGCGCAGATGAGTATTTTAAATTATTTCATTCTGACCGTCATCATATGAAAGGTATAATAGACGACTGCGACTTCCCTGATTATGAAATCATTAAACCAGAGAATATCAAAGAAGCGCTAACACTTGATCAATGCAGAAAAACTCTTTCCGGTGATAAAAAACCTATATCACCTTCTGACTACTTATCAGATAAAAAATCAATATAAAGACCAAAATAACTATTTATGATTTGTAAAGTCACTAAAAATTTTATCAACTGACTGAATGCTATCGATACAACTAACGCTTTTACCGGCTTGCCAATAATCAACTTTTCCAGATTTATCGAGTAATGATTTTTTAAGCGAAACTAATGATTTCAATGCCAGAATAGTACGCATGATATATTTAAACTTCGCATGATCAAGCATCCACCTTTCTAAGAAATTGGGTTTTAAACCTTTTTGTTGAATATATGGTGTATTAATAACCGATACGGGTACCCCCGTAATTCTTTCTGACAAAACAATATCATTTTCAGTTGATTGCAGAATTGCCTGCTTATATGACATAGGCGCATTACATTCATCCGATGCAATAAAGCGCGTCCCCATTTGAACAGCCTGATAGCCTAAATCAAGCGCTTCACGATATGACTTTTTATCACCAATTCCACCAGCACAAACGACGGGTAAATTAAAGGGTTGAAGCTGCTTTAATAATTCATCATACTGTTTAGCTCCAGCGTGACCACCTGCTCTATTATTAACCGCTATTAATCCATCTACACCGACATCAACTGCTTTATGGGCCCATTTGGATTCAGTTACGTCGTGATAAACTATACCACCAGCACTATGAACAACATCAACCACCCAGTCTGGCTTACCCAAAGATGTGATAAAAAACTTTATATCTTTTTCAAGTGCTTTATCTAACCAAAGCTGCATCCGTTGGTGATACTTCTTTGATCCCTTTTCGATAAGTAAATTCATTCCCAATGGTTTATTAGTTAGCGACTTTATATAATCCAGGCCAGCCGAAAATTCATAACCATGAACATAAGTTAAAGCGATTGGTTGAATGATTCCTATACCGCCTGCTGCAGAAGCCGCTGCTACGAGTTCCGGATTGCTACATGGATACATAGGACCACAAATAATAGGATATTGAATACCGGTTTGTTTAAGGAAGGTATTGATAGTTATCATTCAGTTTTATACGCCAATTTCCAGGTAACAATTACATTTGCCACTTCGTCATTTTCTTCATCTCTAATAATTGCGACTACAGTATGCTCAGTTTCATCATTAAATACCGGTAATTGAGTTTCGCACTCTGCGATGAGCTTGCCCCTGGCTTTTTTAATGAAGTTGATTTTTATTTGTATTGGTATACCACGCATATTTTCCGTAAACAAAGAGATAAGAGCTAAACCGCTAGCAAATTCACCCAAGTTGGTAAGTGCAATAGCGTGAATTGAATTTAAATGATTTCGAATAGCTCTACGTTCTACAAGCTCTAATCGAGCATACCCTTTTTGCAAATCAACGACTTTTGCTTTCAAGGCACCCGTATATGGATTGACAAAAGAGATGATATAGTTAAATAACCAGCGGCCCGTTGCGGATTTTTCGAGTTTATGCCAGTATCGGAACAAGTCTGTAATTTGCATTTTAATCACTAAATTTATGAATTTTGGGAAGGATATTTACCATACAATGATATAATAGCAGTTCATGTGAAATTTTAAATATTTATGTCATCTAACGATAAAAGCACTTTTAATACGGCACTAGCTCATGAAGATATTCTAAAGCTCGCCTCTTATCGCATGCCATTCGGTAAGCATGCGGGGCAGTATCTAATTGATTTACCAGAGCCTTATGTTGTGTGGCTTTATAATAAAGGTTTTCCAACGGGTGAATTAGGCCGTATGCTGGGTATTACATATGAAATAAAAGCGAATGGCCTTGAGCATCTATTTAAACCACTGATGAATAAAAACACCAGGTAAGTCACATATGCTCAAACCCATTGTATATCAACCAGCTGCCAATGATCAGCTTGATATGCTTTTTAATGATAATTATATTATTGCGCTAACTAAACCCATGAATCCCAATGGGTTCTATAGGCCTAAGTAAAACAGGCTTTCAGTCAAAAATAAAGTCTAATCAATAATGATGTATATTTTCTATGATTAAAAATACTACCTTACTCTATATTCACGACCCAATGTGTAGTTGGTGCTACGGTTACAAACCCATATTCACCGAAATTCGAAATACACTTAAGAATAAAATACCTATAAAGTATTTACTAGGCGGCTTAGCACCTGATACTGATTGCGGAATGACCAGTAGTATGAAAAAAAATATTATTGATAACTGGAAAAACATTCAAAAAACAATACCTGGAACTACATTCAACTATGATTTTTGGACACAATGCAAGCCAAGAAGATCAACCTATCCATCATGTAGAGCCGTTATCGCAGCAACAAAACAACAAATTGATTGTGAAGAATATATGATTGATGAAATTCAAACAGCATATTATTTACACGCGAAAAACCCATCAGATTACAGCGTATTGTATGATTTAGCTGAAAACCTTAAGCTTAACAAAGATTTATTTATAACGGATATTCATTCAGAGAATACCGACGCTATTTTAAAGCAGCAAATGGATTTCTGTCGAAGCATAGGTGCCGATACCTTCCCCTCATTATATTTATTAATAAATCAGAAATTTGCACCTGTTATTTTAGAATATAAAAACGCTGATGTAACCTTAGAAAACATAGATAGACTAATAAATTTATGAAAATTAATGAAAAATGGGATTACAGCAAGTTTAAAAATTCTAAAATTTTCCACCAGCTGCAAACTTACACCATTCTTTTTGAAAACAATAATAACTGGCCATCCATATCAGATTACCAGTATGTATTTAAACAGTTCAATTTAAGTATAAAACCCGTACCCCAATCACAACATGCAAATTGTTTTGAAGACTTATATGAGTCACGCGTATTTTTAAAAAATGAACTACAAACACGAACAAATAATTGGCACGACTTTTTCAATGCACTTATTTGGCTAAAATTCCCCAAAACAAAAAAAATATTAAATTCTCTTCATTATGAACAGTCCATTTTAAGGCAAAAAGGCAGCAACCGCTCTGTACTTGAAAATAGAATTACTCAATTTGATGAATGCGGGGCAATAATTGTAAGCAATAATGAAAATCTATTAAACCTGATTCGAAATCATCAGTGGCAAGAACTTTTCCTAAATTATCGTGAACAGTTAACACAAGATCTGGAGTGCATTATATTTGGTCACGCCATTTTTGAAAAAGCATTAAACCCGTATATAGGCATGACTTGTCATTGTATCTTACTCAATAATGATCAAATTTTAGATGATATTAAACAGGGAGAGTTTATAGAGATTGACCAAATACTGGCTGATATATGGCAAAATGACATCAAAACTAATCCTATAAAGTTTGATGCCTTTCCTTTATTAGGTATGCCTGAATTTTGGGAAAACCAATCTACAGCTTTTTACGAGAACAAAAATTATTTTAGATAATTCAATGACTTAATTAATACTTCTAATATAAACATTAAAAGTTATATCACTCATTTAAGCTCGAAATATCGCTATAAATCTTGTTTTATTTAAAATATAGACTATAGTTATATAAGGGAGACTGAAGAACTTCGTGAACTTGTTCACAATATTAACCCCTTTAGGGTATTAATATACAAGCCATGGTTGTGTGGCTTATCTTAAATGCAATCCATCAAATGTTAAAAGCACTTACAAGGTAATTACCTTGTACATAATAACGTGCACTAACAATAACAACACCTTAGGGTAATGCTGGATTTTCATCCTCATTTGCAATGTTTAGTGTACTTTTGTATTTATGCAGAATGCTAGCAGGATATGCACATGAGTTCCTTTGAAAACACAGTTAAGATAACAGCATCTAATCTTGATGATAGAGAATACATCTCAAAAATCATTAATGATTACGTTCGAAATTCTTCTAGTAGTGATAATGTCGCATTACGTAGCTCAGTTACAGGTAAGCACTTTTTTAATCGCGATGATGTAATTAAAGCCCTCTCTAACATTCAGCTCACCTATAAAACCAAATACACTCCTGGCCAGAAAGTAAATATTAATACCGAAGAATTCAAAAAATCGGTACTTAATAGCATGGCTAAGATGAATAATGTTGCTATTCCCAAGTCAATGAACCAAATTGATGGGCGCACTATCGATTTTGTAGAAATGATTTTCGGAGCATTTTTACGCGACCACAACATTTCTGATGTTATAAAAAGCCTCTTATTACGATTACAAATACCGGTTATTAAAACATCACTGGTAGACAGTAATTTTTTCTACGACAATAAGCATCCTGCAAGAACTTTACTCGATACGGTTGCACATTTAGGCATTGGTATAGAGGAAGAAGACAATACTGTATATCAAACTATTAACCTTATAGTGGATCAATTACTGCGCAGTTTTGATAAAAACTCTGTAAGCTTCAGAACAGCCCTTTCGTCATTGCAACGTTTAAAAACGATTGAGAATAAAAAATTAAAGCAAAACGAAGATGTAACCCGAGTTCAGATTGTTAAGGAACACGCACGACAACTGGTTTTATCTGAATTACAGTATCATACAATGAACATTAAACTTGCCAAACCCATTCAACCACTACTTTTAAATAACTGGTCGACCTATATGTTTGGCTGCTATTTGAAATTTGGTAAAAGTAGCTATGAATGGCAAGAATCAATTGATATATTAAAAATAATCACAAAATCATTAAGACCTATAAAAAAACATGAAGACTGGACATCTTTAAAAAACAACTATCAAGAGATAGTCAGTACAATCAGATCAAAACTTGCATCCACAAAACAAAATTCAGAAAAATCATATATTGCAACGTCAAATCTTAGGAAACATTATAAAGTAATTATTAATAGCTCGTCTTATTATGAAGAGAATGCATTAATTGAAAAAGACAATGTGGCATTAAAAGATTCAATTTTTGCTGACAATAGTCAAGACAAGCCCAGCCCTGTTGAAGCTAAAGAAAAATCTTCTAAAGAGATAATTGATGAATTACCAGAATATGTTAGATCTGGTGTATGGTTTAAAATATTTACTGGTGACAACACACCACCACGTCGTTTGAAGCTTTCAATTATTACCCATGAAAATGCTAAATTAATTTTTGTAGATCGCAAAGGTGAAATGATAATTGAAAAAGATGCCAATGAGTTTTGTACCGAATTATTATGTAACCAGTCACATTTATTAGAAGATCATTCTGTTTTTGATCACGCACTTAGTCAGGTTATTGCGCACATTTCTAACAGCGGAAAATAATAAATTTAATCACCAACTGCACTAGCTCTGACAGTAGACAATGACTCAAACTAGCCAGAAGCGGAAGGTCGGTTTTTACTTTGCTCGTTGCTCAGTTGCCCTGCGAGGGAACATCTCCCTCGGGGAAAGACCACTGCCCACTTCCAATAAGTATGAGCGCTCTGTCCCCTTGTTGAGTCCACCAAGAGTTGTGCGGGGTCGTTCATCGCATTGCCCATCTGATCGGAATTACCACATGGGACAGGGCGCTAAAAAGCAGCGGACTGTCCCTGATGGATATGTGCCATAACAGGGCGCATTTTTACCAGTAAATTAAACTGATTAACGTCCGCTTCAGGATGTTTTGAGTCCCTTATCTAGATTCAATAATGTCTGATTAGATTTAAACAACTACACAACAGCTCTCTTCTAAGCCCTACTTGATAAGGGCTTTCTTATGCCCCCCAATGCTCTGTCGCTATCCCCTTGCCTAAATCAGCATCGATGAGTCGCTCACGCACTTCCAATAATTTTTCAATTAAAGCTTTCTCATGCCCCTCATAAGCAGATGCGTCAGGAACACGTTTCACAACAACACCTAATAATTCAGTGATTGCATTACCAATAGAATTTTGACTTATCGTTACAATCAACTCCCCTTGATCATTACGATAAATCAATTGCTTAAATGCCGGTTGCCAACGAATAGAGTTTGAATATTTTGGATCTTTAATGCATTGCTCTCTTACTTTTTTAGCTGCACCTAAAAAATCATTATTGAACAATAAAATTGATTCAACCTGACCACTATAATACGCGTCTTTTGGGACTGGAGAATTGCGCGAAGATACCTGAGAAAAAAAAGCACGATAAAAATCAATAAATCCTTTTAGAACTTCATCATATTCATTCCAAAATCGAATATTCTTCAATGACTCAACACCGCCCTGTATCTTCCAGCTTGGCAGGCCCTGAGGATAACCAGTAAGTTCTATCATCGACTCCTTGCTATTCACAGGGACTAATATCTCTAAATCAAGAACTGAAAGAAAATCACGATAAACGTCACGCATGTATGATTGAAATAAACTATGCTGGCCCCCATCCGTTAAATTTGGGTTAGCTGTATCCGCGTGCTCTGCATTTCTTAATTGATTTTTATCAAATACGATAAAGTGATTATGCAACATACGAATACTGGGTACACCTGGCGAAGTTAATGGCCAGGTTGCATCCAGGCTGGCCTCTCCTGCTAATACCAGGTGTTCATCCGGATTAGGAAATTTTTCCAGCATGTACTCTATCAAAATTTGATTCATTCGATTCCAATCATGCTTAACATGAGCGGGCACTTGTGTTCTTCTAACCGGACGACCTAGAGGATTTAAAACAGATTTAGAGGTGTTGTATATTATAGAAGTATCGAAAACATTTGAGTGTCCCAGAGCTTTTCTATACAAAAGAAGCCCCTCTGGGTTTTCTAGCAAACCATTATTATTGGTCAAATCATTTAAATTTTCTGTACTATTGAAAAACTCATTTGCCGCCATTCCTTCAGGTACATCGAGTGGAATAGGTCTAAATGGTGTTATTATCTGGCGGGGACCTGTTGTCATCAGAAATTTCCAATAAGAATTAACAGGTTAAATATATCATGCGTAAAACATTCCAAGAATTCAGTTTTTTTAATATACCTATAATATTTTCATGTAATTACAGGTATATTTAGTCTGATCAACCTAGTATAGCTACACAATAAAGGGATTATTATGTCGCTCATCACCTAAAGTCGATTCTGGACCATGACCGGGAATAAATCGATAATCATCACTTAAAACCAACAACTTATTTTTAATCGATGATAATAATTGTTGGTGATTACCTCCTGGAAAATCGGTTCGACCGACAGCATTTTTAAATATCACATCCCCAACCCATAGAAGTTTTTGTTTCTCATGTTTTATTATGATATGTCCGGGTGTATGACCTGGAGAAAAAATAATCGAAAATTCTTCATGACCAAGATGTAATTTATCGCCCTCTGACAACCATTTAGTAGGTTTAAAGTTCTCCACAAATGAAAAGCCGAACATTTGTATCTGTTGAGGAATAGCCTCAATCAAAAACTCATCTTCTTTATGCGGACCTATAATGGGTAAATTATATTTTTTCTGTAATTCAGCACTAGCGCCTATATGATCAAGATGACCATGAGTCAACCATATCGATTTAAGGTCCAGATTATTTTCAGTAACTGCATTAATCAGCAAATCAGTTTCACCTCCAGGATCAACTAATACCGCGTCATTTGTTTGATCGCACCACACTAACGAGCAGTTCTGTTGAAAACTAGTTACTGGAATAATTTTATACCTCAGCATTTATTTACATTCCATTACCAAATTTTTCCGTATCCGTTACTCCAGAGTCTCTGACTTGTTTCAATGCGATTGCATATTGTTTTAGTATATTGAGCGACCAAATAATTCTTTCTCTAAAATAATCGTCTGCTGAGACATCATTTTCTTCTGGTTTTTCATTCAAAACTTTTTCTACATTTCGAATTATCATTTGCTCAGGTATATAGCATAAACGACTATTTTTATAACTGCTCATTCGTAACTCTGCTATTGGATAAGCGCCACCATCTGCAGAAGATATTGATACAATTTTTGCAGGCTTATTACCTAATTCATTTCGTCCGAATATAAGAAAGAAATTTTTCAACCCAGCAGGTGCCTGCCCATGCCACTCAGGAGTTATAACCACAAACCCATCACTAGTCGCGAGCTGCTCACGGTAAGGTGCCAATAAATTGGTCCATTTTTCATCGCCACTCCAAAGCCCCTCATCCCAAAGTGGTAGCGGATTACCGGCTAAATCTATAATTGGTGCTTCATCACAAATCCCATTAAGCAATGCTTTTTGATAATGCTTTGCTACCTTTGAGCTTTGTGAGTTTTCTCTATGACTTCCACTAATAATTGTTATTTTCATAATTTTTCTCACTTTAATTCCAGGTTAATAATTTCATTTTTTTCAATAATACATATTTCGTTTAATGCTGGATGATTACTTAGTAAATATGCAGACATTACCTCTTGAAGATTGGTATCATTTGATTCAATAGCATTAAATAATGACATTGCAACATATTGTAGTTTTTGAATTTTATTTGGATTATTAATTATACTTTCAGGCATACGTATCTCAAAAGACATTTTTTCATCTATCTCATCTAAAAACCGCCTGAGTCTGGCGGGTAATGTTTTTTTCGTATAGGTGTAAATTATCTGATCATTCAGCGTTACATGAAACGTGTTTTTCATAAGCTTTTCAAACCGACCTGCTATATTTAAAAAGTTAACTCTCGCTTACTATCATTTATAAAGATATTAAATTACCATATTATATTAAGCTTAACAGTTAAAACACTTCAAAAAACTATAATTAGTTTGAAATACGGTAAATCCGTTCAATTAAATATGTCAGCCCTCTATCTTTAAATTTTTGATGACTATTCAAAACATCAGATTCACTTAATATCGTTACCTGGCTTTTCGACTGATAAAGTGTTTCTATTTCTTTGTTATCGACAGAAAAAGGTGGTCCTGACATAATCGTCTGATCATATTCTAATGTAATTAAAAAAACCTCTGCATTTTCAGGCAGAATTTTATTCATATGCGAAACATATTGTTTTCTAAATTGCTTAGGTAATGCGATCAATGAAGCTCTATCGTAAACCAAAGCTGTATCTTTTAAAATTTCTTTATCTAGCTCAAAAAAATCACCTTTCAATAAACAAATATTATCACTGTTATAAGCATTAAAACTTTTAAGTGTTTCCAATTTAACTTGTAGATTGTTTTCTGTAAAAAATGACCGCAATGCTTTATCACTACACTCAACACCAATAATTGAAAATTGCTGAGATGCTAACCAGGCAATATCGAGGGTTTTACCACATAGGGGTATAAAAATTGTGTCATTCGCCTTAACATCAAACCTGGCTAAGTATTTCGTTAAATATGGATTAAAACCCGGTAAATGGAATGCGATCTGGTTTTTCTCCCAGCGCTCTTCCCAAAACTCTATTTGCATTTGATGATAGCCTTACTTTAATAATCTTTATTAACATTGCATAAAAAACCCTGAGCACATTAGCACTCAGGGCATTAGAAAAATACAAAGATTTTATAAACTTAGATTATCTTTATTCTTCTCAATTGTTTTCACGCTAATCCCTTTTACTTTTTCTAAATCTTTGATAGCCGTAAAGGGACCATTCTGCTTGCGAAAATCGACAATTGCCTGGGCTTTTTTATCTCCTATACCGGTTAATTCAGCTGCAAGTGTTGGTGCATCCGCACTATTTATACTCACTTGTCCTGCCCAAACCTGACCTATTAACGCCGTATACAACATCATCACGCTTAAAATAACTACTTTCATCATTCTCATTACGTAGACTCCTTGTTTATATCCATATTAGATAAGAGTGAGTACACTAAACTAAACACGGGATAAAAGGCAACTAGGAAATTTCTGAATTAATGCTAGTTAAAACACTCAATGGATTGTCAGATTGGGTAATAGGTCGTCCAATAACCAGATAGTTTGAGCCCGCATCAATCGCCTCTTTTGGCGTCATAATTCGCCTCTGATCATCAGCCTGACTCCCGGCAGGGCGAATGCCCGGTGACACCAATAAATAGTTATCATTGAACTCCTTACGCATTACAGCCGCTTCCTGTGCGGAACAAACGACTCCATCAATACCCGATGATTGCGCTAATAGAGCGAGTTTAACCGCCTGTTTTTCAGGGGACTCAATAATACCGAGTTCAGACAAGTCCTGTTGCGTCATACTGGTTAGAACCGTCACTGCTATTAAGTGAGGTTTGCTTTGGTGATTTGCCACCGCGTTGGCTGCTGCTTCCATCATTCTACGCCCGCCACTGGCATGCACATTTAACATCCACACACCTAAGCTAGCTGCTGCTTCACAGGCCTTCGCAGTTGTATTCGGGATATCGTGATATTTTAAATCCAGAAAGACATCAAACCCCTTTGCTTGAATTTTTTCAACAAACCCCGGCCCAAGGTGAGTGAACATTTCTTTTCCCACTTTTAGGCGGCACTGCTGAGAATCTAATTGATCAATCAAATTAAAAGCCAGTTTTTCGGCTGGAAAATCGAGCGCAACTATTACTTTAGGGTCAAACATTTTTGGCCTTTGTGCTTAATCTAATATGGGCGCCATACTACTCCAGCTATGGCAGGAGGGACATAACCAAACATGGGTATTGGCGGAGTAGCCGCAGTGCTCACATTGAAAGTCATGATTTTTTTCGGTAATCGCATCAACCACACTCGGCAATAAATTTTCGCGCCTATCAATTTCCGGGCTTTGTAACTGCAGTAACGTGTTTAATGCACTTAATGTCGGATTATCATGCATCGATTCAGATAAATACTGTAACGCATCTTCTTTACCGTAGATTTCTTGAATTAGCCCTGTTATCACAGGCACTAAATTAATTTCACTGTACTTTTTATCCAAATTACGTAAAAATCCAAGCACTTTAGTCAAGTTAGAAATATTTCGGTAGCATAAAATCAATTTTTCTACGACCAGTGGTATTAACACTATATTTTGCACTTCGATTTGTCTTAGAAATCGAATCGCTTTTTGATAACGCCCACGATTAATCGCTAAATCAGCCAGCAGTATCGACGCTCGTACACAGTTTTTATCTGTGGTTAGTGCTTGAGTCGCTAATGCTTCAGCTTCTTTTAAGTCATTCTGATTTAATACCTGAAGACTTAATTCACAATAATAATGTGCGGTAGTAGCCGCTAAATCAGCATCATTCCGACTTAGAAAACGCCTGGCAATATTAATCGCATTTTCCCACTCTTGTTCTTTTTCATAAATACTCATCAAGCAGTGTTGCGCTTCATGGGTAAATTCATCACTTTGCAAAACTTCTAAAAACAGTGCCTCTGCCCTATCCAACCAGCCCGCCTGTAAATAATCTTTCGCGAGGCAAAACAGTACATTTGCTTTATACTCTAGCGGCAATGATGGCCTGGCTAATAAATTTTGATGTAATTTTATGGCTTTATCTATTTCACCGTTACGTCGAAATAATGCACCTAAAGCTAAACTGGTGTCGATGGTTTCCCAGTCGGTTTCGACTAATTCAATAAAGATATCGAGCGCTTTGTCCTGCTCATCATTTAATAAATAGTTAAGCCCCTGAAAATAATCATTAGAAAAGCGTAATTGTTTTTTTTGTTTTTTACAGCGTCGACGTGCGAGAAAAAAGCCTAACAGAAATCCTAAGACTGGAAGAAGGTAAATAGTCCATTGGGGTATTGCGTATATATCCAAATATTCAGTCATTTAATTATTTATCTGGTTGCTTTAATATCTCAGATAAACCTTTTAAGGTTTCTTTTTTATGTTTGAGCTTTAAATATTTTTTCTTTTGGTTTAAGAGCGTAAGTAAATTAAATAAATACCCAAGCAAAAATCCTATTAACAATACTATCAGTAAAAGAACCGCCATGGGCAGGCTTATCTGAAATATAAATAGATCGATGGATACCATCTGCGCATTTTTAAATGTAAACGCAGCGAGAAGGATAATAAGAGGTATAGATACAAGCAGACTAATAAATCGTATCATTTTTAAATGGCTATAATTAAAACTATGAAATTGAGATCAGAGATTGTCGTTTAATAAACACAAATATGTACTCTGAATATATTCTAGCAATATTATCGGTATTGCAAGCAGTCTAAGTATCTTTAAGCGTTTCGTTAACACGCTCACGAAGCTCTTTACCGGGTTTGAAATGAGGAACATATTTTCCAGGTAGTGAAACGGCATCACCTGTTTTTGGGTTACGACCTGCTCGTGGTGGCCTGAAATGTAAGCTAAAGCTACCAAATCCACGAATTTCTATGCGGTCTCCCGTTGCCAGTGCTTCTGACATTTGTTCTAACAAACTTTTTACAGCTAACTCGACATCTTTATAAGCCAGATGGTTTTGCTTGCGCGCCATCAGCTCAATTAGCTCAGATTTCATCATTGATCGTGATACAACTTCGCCCGACATTTGAGGTTCCCCGTTTAATACAGCAAAGGGCCATCCATGGCCCAACTGTAATTTATTGTTAATATCTCGAAAGATTACCTAAAAGTATCGCCATCCACCTGATTTATCAAGCTTTTTTTCAAGTAATTTTCGATTTAACTAGATATTAACTATTTTTAGCATCCATTTGCTCTTTTAGCAAGTCGCCGAGTGTCGTAGATGCAGGTTCTGCATCTGATGAGTACTCTTTGATTGCTGCTGCTTCTTCATCAGCATCCATCGCTTTAATAGATAAAGTGATAGTACGGGTCTTACGGTCAACACCCAGGAACTTGGCTTCAATTTCCTCGCCAACTTTCAGCAGAGTGCGAGCATCTTCAACACGATCACGTGACAGCTCTGAAGCGCGTAATGTACCTTCAACGCCTTCGCCTAAATCAACGATAGCCGCTTTTGCATCAACTTCAGTGATTGTGCCCTTAACTAGTGCACCCTTACCGTTAGCTGCGACAAAGTTAGAGAACGGGTCTTGTTCCATCTGCTTAACGCCAAGAGAGATACGCTCACGCTCAGGGTCAATAGAAAGTACAACCGCTTCCAGCTCATCACCTTTAGCGAAGTTCTGCACCAGATCTTCACCGGTAGAATCCCAGGACAGGTCAGAAAGATGAACCAGACCGTCAATGCCGCCGTCCAGACCAACGAAGATACCAAAATCAGTGATCGATTTGATCTTACCGCTAACTTTATCGCCCTTGTTACGTGTAGCACCGAACTCATCCCATGGGTTAGCAATACACTGCTTCATGCCCAGGGAAATACGACGACGTTCTTCGTCGATGTCCAGAATCATCACTTCAACTTCATCACCCAGGGTTACAACTTTAGCTGGGTTAACGTTCTTGTTAGTCCAATCCATTTCAGATACGTGAACCAGACCTTCAACACCGTCTTCGATCTCAACAAAACAACCGTAATCGGTGATATTGCTGATCTTGCCCTGTAGACGTGAACCTTCAGGGTAACGCTTCGCAATAGCTGCCCATGGATCTTCACCCAGCTGCTTAAGACCAAGAGAAACGCGGTTACGATCTTTATCAAACTTAAGCACCACAACTTCAATTTCAGAACCCACCTCAACCACTTCAGAAGGATGCTTAACACGCTTCCATGCCATATCAGTGATATGTAACAGACCGTCAATGCCACCCAGATCGAGGAATGCGCCGTAATCAGTCAGGTTCTTAACAATACCTTTAACCGACTTACCTTCTTCCAGACTACCCAGCAACTCTTCACGCTCAGCAGAGTACTCAGACTCAACCACTGCACGACGAGATACAACGACGTTGTTACGCTTCTGGTCCAGTTTAATAACTTTAAATTCTAACTCTTTACCTTCCAGGTATGATGTATCACGTACTGGACGCACATCAACTAATGAACCCGGTAAGAATGCACGGATATCACCCAACTCAACAGTGAAACCACCCTTAACCTTGCCAGTAATAATACCGGTAATGATTTCTTCTGCATCGTGTGCCGCTTCAAGAACAATCCAGGCTTTTGCACGCTTCGCTTTGTCGCGTGATAAACGGGTTTCACCCCAGCCATCTTCTACTGCTTCAAGTACAACTTCGACTTCATCGCCAACATTGACTTCGATCTCGCCGTTGCTAAAAAATTGTGATTCAGGGATAACGCCTTCTGATTTAAGGCCCGCTGCTACGGTTACATAACCGTTAGAAATGTCGACAATAGTACCCATAACAATGGTACCGGCATTCATTTCGGTTTCTTGCAAGCTTTGTTCAAATAGTTCTGCAAATGATTCAGACATAATACTTTCCAATAAATAACTGTTGGCTGGTGGATTGCGGCCTAAATTGCGGGCAGCGCAGCGAACAGGGTTAGAGTTAATAAACGTTCAAGCTCTATAAAGTTTGTTGAGAGCTTAAACACCGTTGAGCAAGATTGACTTTACTCCCCTCTTAGAAAAAGAGGGGTTGAGGGCGGTTTGAGATTTAAACTCAAATCCTCCTCACTCCCACTTTTACCAAGGGAAAGCTACAAGCGTTGCTTCGCCAACGCCAAAACCTGCTGAGTGACCTCATCAATACCCATTTCTGTCGTATCAATTTGAATAGCATCTTCAGCTGGCTTAAGCGGCGACACAGCGCGATTCGCATCTTGTTCGTCCCGTAACTTTAAGTCGTTTACGAGGGCGGCGATATTAGCACTTATGCCCTTGTCTTTCAACTGCTTAAAGCGCCGTTCGGCGCGTTCTTCGGCGGAAGCGGTCATAAATATTTTAAGCGCTGCATCTGGGAAAACGGTCGTGCCCATATCGCGACCATCAGCAACCAGCCCCGGTTTCTCTGAAAAGCTACGCTGGCGCGCTAAGAGCGCATCTCGCACCTTTGAAAGAGCCGCGACTTTGGAGGCACGCATGCCGATTTGCTCTTTGCGAATCGCTTCAGTGACCTCCTCGCCTCGTAAAATAATTTGCAGGCCTCTCTCAGTTGGCTTAAAACTGACGGCCAAATTAAGCGCAATCTCCGCAATTTTGGCTTCTTCTGATAAAGCGATACCATCATCTTCAGATGCCAGTGCAGTTAAACGATAAAGAGAACCACTGTCGAGAATATGAAAACCCAGTGCGCTTGCAACATTCTGTGCGATGGTGCCCTTGCCTGCACCACTGGGGCCGTCGATGGTGATGATGGGGATGTTCTTAACTGACATTTATTTCACTCTATGGATTACGCTAGGTAATAGTGCGTCTGAAATACAGTCGCAAGGAATTGAAAAAGACAAAGAAGCTCAAATGAATACTCTACCACGCAGACGCCACCACAATAAACAGCATTGCTTTTATTTGAACTCATTTACGTTTTTTCTTCAATTAGCGATTGATACCTTAATTCCCGCCCGATTTGCCAGGCCAATAAAGTCCGGGAATGAGGTACTCACATTCTCACAATCTTCAATAATGATATCCGCTTCTGATCTTAGACCCGCCATCGTAAAGGCCATCGCAATGCGGTGATCATCACGGCTATGCACCTTACCACCTTTAATTGACCCGCCATTGATAATCATGCCATCAGTAGTTGCTTCACAATCTACCCCAATAGCAAGTAAACCGTCTGCCATTACCTGAATACGATCAGATTCTTTGACCCGTAACTCTTCAGCCCCACTAACCACAGTCTGACCTTCTGCACAGGCTGCCGCGACAAACAAAACTGGAAACTCATCAATCGCTAATGGCACCAGGTTTTGCGGGACATTAATGCCTTTTAACTGCGTGCTTTTTACTCGTATATCAGCAACTGGCTCGCCACCCACTTCACGTTCATTGAGTAACTGAATATCTGCCCCCATAAGCTTTAAAATATCTATAACACCGGTTCGAGTCGGGTTAACACCGACATGCTGTAATGTGATGTCTGCGTTTTGCGCAATACTCGCCCCAACCAAAAAGAACGCTGCCGAGGAAATATCCGCCGGTACATCAATATTACAGGCCGTTAACCGGCCACCGCCTTCAATACACATCTGGCTACCCAGTTTGGTCGAATGCGTTTGTACCGTATAGCCAAAAGCATTTAACATACGCTCAGTGTGATCACGCGTAATCGCCGGCTCGGTAACACAGGTTTTACCCCTGGCATACATACCCGCCAGTAACACACAGCTTTTTACCTGCGCACTAGCCATCGGTAGTTGATAGTCAATCCCTTTAATTGCCGAACCGCCATGAATCCGTAACGGCGGCTTACCTCCGGCCTCAGTGTCCACTCTTGCACCCATTAACGCTAATGGATCGGTGACCCGTTTCATGGGCCGTTTAGATAAAGAACGGTCACCACTAAGCACGACATCAAACGTCTGCCCTGCTAAAAGTCCTGACATTAAACGAATAGAGGTACCGGAGTTGCCTAAGTCGATATCACCTGCCGGAGCCGTCAAGCCATCAATCCCGACACCATGAATAGTCACTTCGCCCAGGTCATTAGGGCCATCAATTTCGACCCCCATTGCACGAAATGCCCGCAGCGTATTCAAGCTATCGTCACCCTGCAAAAACCCGGTGACATGGGTTGTACCGTCGGCAATGGCACCAAACATTATCGAGCGGTGTGAAATAGATTTATCACCGGGAACGCGAAACTCGCCTGCAAGCTGGCCACCGGGTTTTACAATATAGTCGATTTGAGACATGTTATTTACTTCGTGACAAAATGCTCAAGAATGAACACATGGATTATTATGAAATTTATGTGAGCGGATATTAGCTGGCCATGGCTGTAACTTCCAGACTTTTTTAAACTTAGATAAAAATTGCCTTAAATCATACTTTAAAGAGCCCAAACGATGATAGCGGAACACCACATATTGCACCCAAAATTGAAATTACCCACCAGACGCTGATCGAAGCTAAATATTGTCCTCAATGGCGGTGTTAGTCGCACTCCTGCTACTATTTCTGAAAAGCCGCTGAAGTGACAGTTTTTTATTGGTGATGAACACCCGCAACATAAAGAAATAATAATATTAGGTGAATAAATAGCCCTTAACAATTCTCCTCCATAAAAAAGACCACAATTAAGTGGCCTTTTCTAGATCCTGAAAAATAAATTAAACATTATTTAATTGATGATAAATATTTTTCAACAACCTTGGCTGGTAATGGAATGTATCCATCTTTAATAACCACTTCCTGACCCTGCTGTGAAAGAATCAATTTCAAAAATTCTTTTTCCAAAGGCGCCAGCTCTTTATTAGGGTGCTTATTTACATAAACATAAAGAAAACGAGATAAAGGGTATTTACCCGAAACCGCGTTATCAGATGTAGCTTTAATAAAATCTCCTGAGGCTTTTTTACGTAATGGTACCGCACGAACACCTGATGTTTTATAACCGATACCTGAGTAACCAATGCCGTTTACAGAACTACTAACTGACTGAACAACAGATGCAGAACCTGGCTGCTCATTTACATTATTTTTGTAGTCACCTTTGCATAAAGCTTTTTTCTTGAAGTAGCCATAGGTACCAGAAACAGAGTTACGACCGTACATTTGAATATCACGGTTCTTCCAGTTGCCGCTCATACCTAAGCCGCCCCATTTGGTAATATTATTATCAGCACCGCATTTACGAGTTGATGAGAAAACCGCATCAACATCAGAAATTGTCATGCCTTTAATTGGGTTATCCTTATTCACATAAACAGCCAATGCATCAATTGCTACAGGAATGGCGGTTGGCTTGTAGCCGTAACGATCTTCAAAAGCCGCAATTTCTTTAGACTTCATTTTACGGCTCATAGGACCAAAATTTGATGTCGCTTCTGTTAACGCTGGAGGCGCAGTTGAAGAACCAGCAGCCTGGATTTGAATATTCACATTCGGGTAAGCACGTTTAAAAGTCTCTGCCCATAATGTCATTAAGTTAGCCAGAGTATCAGAACCAACACTGGATAAGTTACCTGAAATTCCGCTCACTGATTTATAATCAGGAACACCTTTATCAACCGATACCGCTGAAGCAACACCCGTTGCCAGCAAACCTACACTTATAGCTGCTGCGGCTAACACAGTTGAAAATTTATTTTGTTTCATTACGAATAACTCCAAATTAAGTAAGTGTGACTATTTTGTTTGAATAATGTGAATAGCAAGTGACCAAGTTGTTACAGTTATGTTAAACATCAATAAATATTCATCATAAATTCATTTAGCCGGAAAAAAACAACTAAAGAGACTGCCTTTATTGAGTTGACTTGAAATTTGTAAAACGGCACCGTGCCTGTCGAGAATCTGTTTAACGATAGATAATCCTAGACCTGTGCCGCCCTTTTCCCTGGAACGACCTTCATCCACCCGATAAAATCGCTCCGTTAATCTTGAAATATGCTCATAAGCAACACCAGGCCCATTGTCTTTAACTCGAATATAAGAGCCATTTTCATCCGTAATACTACTCAAAACAATCACCCCACCATGAGGTGTGTAGCGAATAGCATTCGTTAATAAATTTGAAATTGCAGTACGAACCTCTTCATATCGACCATTAATTTTTACAGGCTGAATATCCAGCTGAATATCATGTGCCGACTGATCAAGCGATAAAGCCTCATTATAAACTTCATTGAGCAAAGCTTTCATATCAATCTCTTCATTTAATGAAATAGACGTTGATGTTTCCAGTTTTGCAAGATCAATTAATTCTTTAATGATTTTTTCCATGCGCACAGTTTGTTGATGAATTTTTTCTATCGGAAATCGATTAGCATCGTCAATATTACTTTGCAACATTTCTATATAACCAGACATAACAGTAATAGGCGTACGCAACTCATGGGACGCATTAGAAATAAAGTCCCTGCGCATTTCATCAAGCTGAGTTTGCTGTGTAATATCCCGAGCACTCAATAAATACTGCCCCTGACCATAGCCGGTAATATTAACTAATAATTTTCGCTGTTGTAGTGTGAAAGCTAATGGCTCACCAAAAGATTTGGCCGATAAATATTTAATGAATTCTGGTTGTCTAATTAAGTTATCTATACGCTGACCAACATCAAGACCGTTACGAAATCCAAAAACATCTTTTGATACAGGATTAAACCATTCTATTTCATTATTTGAATTGAGGACAATCGCAGCATATGGAAGCGCCTTGGTGGATTTTTGAAATTGCTTAAGCATCTTTGATAACTTTTTACGCGATTTTTTCTGCCGGATATACTGTTTATGTAAACTAAAAAAGGCATCATCCCAAACACCCATGGCTTCCGGTGTGTTTTTTGATGGCTTATTAAACCATTGGATCAATCGATTTAAATTATATAAATGCCATAAAATATAGCTAACCAATGCTAAAAACAATGCGGGTAATGCAACGCCTAACATGGCACCCAGCGTTAACATAAACAAGACCCAAACAATTAATAGAACAACTTCACGTTGTAAATTAATCGAAAACTTATCAGAAAATCTCACTGTTACTCCTGACGAGAAAACCGATAACCACTACCATGTACAGTTTGTAACAATGAATCCATTTCAAATGGCTTAAGCTGTTTTCTTAAACGTCGAATATGCACATCAACTGTACGTTCTTCTACGTAAACCTGCTCACCCCACACTTGATCTAACAATTGACTACGAGAAAAAACTCTATCCGTATGCCCCATAAAATAATGTAACAAGCGAAATTCAGTAGGTGATAAATTCAGTTTGGTTTCTTGTATTTTTACACGATGACTAACCGGGTCAATAAATAATTCACCGATTTGAATCGGCTGTTCATCTGGCATGGAACGGCGTAAAATGGCCTGTATTCTTGAGTTAAGTTCTCGCACCGAAAATGGTTTGGTAACATAGTCGTCTGCCCCAACATCCAAACCTAAAATCCGATCCTCTTCTTCGGCTTTTGCTGTTACCATTATTACAGGTAACTTTGAATGATATTTACGAATGCGATGCAATAGATCTATGCCACTATTATCGGGAAGCATCCAGTCAAGCAGCACTAAATCTATGGCTTTAGATTGCAGCAATTCCCAACCTTCTTTAACCGTATAGGCAGAGTGAATCTCATAACCTTCCTGTTTTAATGAATAATCCAGCATTTCTTGAATACCTGCGTCATCTTCAACAATTAATAATTTTGCATGCTTCATAATTTTATATTTTTTGCCTAAAATAATTGAATAAGCCAAAACTATACTCTTCAATTATGACAAAATATCCTTTTCCACTTCATTTAAGTCAAGATGACGAATATCCTTACCCTTAACCAGATAAATAACATATTCACCAATATTTTTTGCATGATCACCAATTCTTTCGAGTGCTCTTGCTGCCCACATCACATCGAGTACTTCCGATATTTTTCTTGGATCTTCCATCATAAAGGTAATAAGCAATCGAATTAAATTCTGATATTCCTCATCAGCTTTTTCATCATCACGAACCACTTTTATTGCGGCATCCACATCTTGTCTCGCATATGCATCCAAAACATCGTGAACCATTTTATTTACATGGTCACCCAAATGTTGAATCCCTGCGTAACGACTACTAAAACCCACATCATCTTCTGCTAAGTGCAATGCCATTTTTGCGATTTTTTCAGCTTCGTCTCCGATACGTTCCAAATCTGTAATGGTTTTTATTACTGCAATCACCATTCTTAAATCAGATGCAGCCGGTTGTCGACGCGCTAAGATTTGTGTACATGCTTCATCAATTGAAACTTCAAGCGCATTTACTTTATGATCTCGAAGAATTATTTCTTCAGCCCCCACAGCATTAACACTTTGCAGTACATCTATTGATGAGCAAATTTGTTGCTCAACCAGGCCACCCATTTTTAAAACCATATTTCGCAGGTCCTCCATTTCCTGGTCAAATTTATGCGATATATGCTGACTTGTATTATTTTCCATTTTATAGCCTCTATAAATTAACCGTAACGACCTGTTATGTAATCTTCTGTTTGTTTCTTTTGTGGATTTGTAAAAATAGTATTGGTACTCCCAAATTCAACCATTTCCCCCATATACATAAATGCGGTCTCATCTGAGACCCGAGCTGCTTGCTGCATATTATGGGTTACAATTAAAATCGTATATTTAGATTTTAATTCATAAATTAATTCTTCAATTTTCAAAGTTGAAATAGGGTCTAGTGCAGATGCCGGTTCATCGAGTAATAAAATCTCCGGTTCAATAGCAATTGCGCGTGCAATAACGAGTCTTTGTTGCTGACCACCCGATAAACCCAGCGCGCTTTGTTCGAGTCGGTCTTTAACTTCATCCCATAATGCTGAACCTTTTAATGCCCATTCAACTTTTTCTTCCAGTACTCTACGTTTTTTTATGCCTTGTAATCTCAAACCGTAAGCAACATTATCAAAAATACTCATAGGAAAAGGGTTGGGCTTTTGAAACACCATACCTACCCTTTGCCTTAATGCAGTAACATCAATGTCTGGTGAATAAATATTCTGCGAATCAAGTATAATTTCACCTTCTACTCGCACACTATCGACCAGATCATTCATTCGATTAAAACAACGCAGTAAAGTGGACTTACCACAACCACTAGGGCCGATAAAGGCAGTGACTTTATTTTTTTTCAAAGGGAAGCTGATATCTTTAAGTGCCTGTGATTCACCATAAAAAAGATTGAGTTTTTTCACGTCCATGCATACTTTTGTATCTTCATCAGATTTATCTGCTGAAAACACACTTGCATCAACTTTGGGTACTATTGCTTCATTCATGTCTGTATTTCCGTCCTGCTCTATTCACAACTGTATTTAGAAAAAATGAATTTTAATTATCAAGCGCGCGATATTTTTCCCGCAACTTATTTCGTAAATTGATTGCGGTTAAATTCAAACCAACGATAACGACAACCAGTAAAAATGAAGTCGCATAAACCAGAGGTCTTGCTGCTTCTACGTTTGGACTTTGAAAACCCACGTCATAAATATGAAATCCAAGATGCATGAATTTTCTATCTAAATGCAAAAATGGAAAATTACCATCTAATGGCAAACTGGGCGCAAGTTTTACCACACCCACTAACATAAGTGGAGCAACTTCACCTGCAGCACGCGCTACCGCCAAAATTAAACCAGTCATTATTGCTGGACTGGCCATTGGCAATACGACACGCCAAAGTGTTTCTGCTTTGGTCGCACCTAAGCCTAAACTACCTTCCCGTAAACTTATCGGAATACGTGATAAACCTTCTTCTGTAGCCACAATAACAACTGGCAGAGTGAGTAATGCCAACGTTAAAGAAGACCACAATAAACCCGGTGTTCCAAAAGTGGGAGATGGTTGTGCTTCTGGAAAAAATAAATCATCGATACTTCCGCCTAAAAAATAAACGAAAAAGCCGAGCCCGAATACCCCGTAAACAATTGATGGCACACCTGCCAGGTTATTTACCGCAATACGAATGATTCGAATAATTGCTCCTTGTTTAGCATATTCACGCAAATAAACAGCTGCAATCACACCAAACGGGGTTACCAGTATGGCCATTAGAATAACCATCATAACCGTTCCAAAAATTGCTGGAAATATTCCGCCTTCTGTATTTGCTTCTCTAGGATCTTCAGTAATGAAGGCCCACAGAGACTGAATATAAAATTTCGTTTTATCAAATACTGAAAATTTATTAGGTTGCCAGGCTTTAACTATTTTTTCTAACGGAATGTTTATCTGCTTTCCATCCATCACCGTTGCACGAATTGAATCGCGGCTAATTGCTTTATAGAGCACCTGAGTTTGTTTTAATAAACCTGCGTATTCAAGCTTGAGCGTTTTTCGTGTTTCATTGAGACTATTTAACGCTTCATCAGTTAGCTTATTATCAATGAGTAAGCGCTTTTCTTTCAGTCGTAGACGTTCAAGCTGATAATTTATAGCACCAATATCACTCTGCTCTAATGTTAATATCTGCTCGCGAAGTTCTACTGTTCTTTGCAAGCGTTCTTCAAATTCTGTCCATTTATTATTTTCATCTGATACTCGTTTATTGCCTTCATAAACAGCGCTCAAATAGCCGTAAAAATTACCCCATTCAATTCTTTCCAGCACCATAATATCTTCAGGTTCGCTAATACCTTTAAGGTCGATATCATACAGCCACCTAAAGTCACTACCTAAAATATCACGATTACCCGTTTTTACTAAATAACGAGTTACGTTACCATGCTTAACTTCAATATTATGTAACGCTTCAGCTGGAACGGTTTCTTTTTCAATTATTTCTGCAATCACTGTTAATGCATTTTCTGCATTTTGATATTGAAACACTTCAACATTCGCGGGCCAAAAATGACTCATACCGCGCACCAATATCAAAAATAGTAATCCAAACACTGCGACTAGTGCGATTGCAATTGCACCTGCATTTAACCAAATCCAGGGCGTACCGCTATTAAACCAATTTTTCATTATAAACCACTATACTTTTTTCGCAGACGCTGACGAATTATTTCGGCCAGGGTGTTAAAAACAAAGGTAAACATAAATAAAATGAATGCAGCAAGGAATAAAATACGATAATGGGTGCTAGCCACTTCTGCTTCCGGCACTTCCACCGCAATGTTTGCCGCCAGTGTTCGCATACCTTGAAAAATACTCATATCCATTAATGGTGTATTGCCGGTCGCCATTAATACAATCATCGTCTCACCAACCGCGCGTCCAAAACCCATCATTACCGCTGAGAATATGGCTGGGCTCGCTGCAGGCATAACGACTCGTAACATAGTCTGCCAGCGGCTCGCGCCCAGGGCTAATGACCCTCGTATTAAATGTTGTGGCACACTAAAAATAGCATCTTCAGCAATTGAGAAAATCGTCGGGATCACGGCAAAACCCATTATTATACCTACGACCAATGCGTTACGTTGATCATAATTGATTCCCCATTCATCCGACATATGTGCTCGCATATCTCCGTTAAAGAAAAGCGTTTCAATCGGAAGACTTAAACTCATGGATAACCAGATCATCAACAACACAACTGGAATTAACAATGCAGCTTCCCAGCCTTCAAAAATAGATTTATTTGGAAGTTGCTCCCAAATCCACGCGCTTAAAATAAAACCAAAAGGCAAAATAAGTAATAGTGTAAATACACCGGCTAGATGGGTTTCGACATAGGGTGCCAGCCATAATCCGGCAAGAAAGCCTAAGATAACTGTTGGCAAAGCTTCCATTATTTCTATTGATGGTTTTACTGTTTGGCGCATACGAGGTGTCATAAACTGCGCTGTATACATTGCACCCAAAATGGCAATTGGCACGGCAAATAGCATGGCATAAAATGCGGCCTTAATGGTTCCGAAGGTTAGCGGCATTAAACTATATTTGGGTTCAAATTCATTTGTTGAAGCGGAAGATTGCCAGATATAATCCGACTCATCATATCCCTCATACCAAATTTTATTCCATAAAACATCCCAGGATACTTCTGGATACTCATTATCTACTTCAAATAAATACAATGTACCGGATTCATCAGTAACGATTAAATTTTGCGCCCTTGATGACCATCCCATTGTGGTTATTTTGTTATTAGGTGAATTTTGATTGTTTAATTTTATATGCGCGAGGGTGCGTTGTGAGGTTGAATAGTAAAGCGTAATGCCACCCGTGACATCGGCAACCGCAAAACCTTTACGTTGATGCTCTGTTACTATTGAGGTAGGCGTATGTTTTGAATGGGTAAAATCACGGATAAACTTTAGTTCTCTGCCATGCTCATTACGTACTGACATCCATTGCTGTACTTCGCCGTTTTCTAATCCAATTAATAGTGATGAGCCGCCCAATAATAGTTGTAATTTTGTTATTGGCTGTTTGATTTTATAGTCATCAAAGTGCCCATCAAAACCCTCATCACCTAAAACATAGTCACGAAGAACACCACCCTCAAGTCCAACAAACATATGTTTAAGCGATGGAGACAATACTATTGAAGAGACGGCATCTTCAAGCACCAACTCCGACCTAAATTCTAATTCAGTGGTAATTTCCTGGGTTATAAATGACTCTTCCTGCAGGTATCGAGCAAAAAGCAGACGATTATCCTGTGTTTTTGCAATTAAACCAATCGCGCCATCATTCATTTGAATATCAATATGAATAAGCGGTTTATTTGACTCATCAAGTGATAACAAGTCTTGCCCCAGCGGAAACTCGAGCTTGGGGGTGAGTGTACGCACATCATTGGGATAGCTCAGATCAAAAATATATTTAACCAACATCGCATGGCCATCTTCCAGGCCCAGCATCACCTGATTTAAATTTGAAGCAACACTCGTGACTTTAGATCCCAATGAAAGATCAACCGATTTAACTATTTTGCCATTCTCAGCATCAAAGAAAACAACCTGCCCTGTATCGGTAAAACGGACACCCATTGTGCCCTGCTCTTCCAGGCCCAGAAACAGAGTTTTACTCTGGATTCCGTTCTGGATTCCGTTCTGGATTCCGTTCTGGATTCCGTTCTGGTTTCCGTTCTGGATTTCGCTATTTTCGGATAGCTTATAGCTATGAACCTGTTTGATATCTGCCGATTCAAACATGGGTATGACAACTTGTAACAGATAAAAGAAGATTAATAGAATGGCAATAATCACACTGATTCCGCCTATTCCTACGAAATAGCGCGTCATACGGTCTTTTAAAGCACGTTGATTGTATTTTTTCTGCAGCATTTTATCTTTCATGGCGCATAGAGTACCCGTTGATTATTACAGGAATATGACAAGATGTGACAATTTTGTTGCATGGGGGAAGTATTTGATCATCTTTTATACATTTACATATGCAGCTCAGTAATTAAGCAATAATCAGGCTCGAATTTTAGCGCAACGAGCCATGTAACAGGAATGTAATAAGCCATTCACTTTATTGAAACATTTCCTCCATAGACTTTACGTACTTATTAAATAATTGTTAAATCTGGAGTAAAAGTAGTATGAAAACAATAACAAAATCTGCCGGCATTATATTAGCAGCAGCCATAATCCCGAGTATAAGTGTAGCAGGTGTTACGTTTAAAGACGGTGATAAATATGTAAAGATAGGTGGCCGTATCCAGATGCAATACCACCTGTCCGACCCTGACGCTGGTGAAAAAACCGACGAGTTATTCTTCCGTCGTTTGCGTCCATACATTGAAGGTAGCTTGTATAAAAACTGGAAGGGTAAAATCCAGTGGGACATGGGCGGAGCAAATGGTGACAATGAAGTTGCTATTAAAGATGCTTATATGCAGTACAAAACACAATCGGGCACAAAAGTTGTGGTCGGTAACAAAACCTTCCCTTTCTCACGTGAACAATTAACCTCTTCGAAAAAGCAGCAACTGGTTGAAAGAACATTTGTAGGTGACCATAATTACGGCTCACCTGATCGTAACTTAGGCGTTCACTTAAGCGGCAATGCATCAAATAAAATGCTTACATGGGGAGCAGCTATCACTCAGGCGAGTATCGACCCTGATGATAACAAGCTGGATTTTGATACACCCGTAAATGCAAACTCCGACTTCAATGAAGGTTTTATGGCTGGTGGGCGAGTAGAAATGAGTTTTGGTAACAAAGTTAAATTGAGCCAGGGTGACTTCAGTGGAAAAAGTGGAACGAGCATAGGTCTGGGTGCCTATACCTGGAGCAATGACAGTGACAACAACTCTGGAAACGAAGCTGGCGGAAAAGCCGATGTAGACGCAGTTACCGGTTTAGAATTATCCGGCGCTTATCGTGGAAACGGCTTATCTGTTGACGCGCAAATTAACAGTTTCAATGCTGAAACAGTTGTTGCCAATCACACTGGCGGCATCTATAAAGATGGCGAAACTAATTTAACCAATGCAGCTTTGGAAGCAGGTTACATGGTTTCAGCAAAAACACTTGAGCTAGTTCTCGGTTACCAAACACAGGATGCGGATAACTATGCCGATGCATGGAACAGAACATCAGTGGGTGCAAACTGGTTTATTGAAAAACATAAAATCAAAGTGCAAATGACATATCGCATCGGTGAAAACTTAAAAGGTGTAACCGGTAAAGACGAAAACGAACTGTACATTCAAACACAATACGTGTTCTAAAGACGGTTACCCTGCATGTCATAGCAAAGCCCTGTTTTACTTTAACGAGTAGACAGGGCTTTTTTATTTATCAAAATAAAAAATGTACTCATTTTTTTAGAATACCTGGAGTAGTTCAGCTTTCATCTGACAGTAGGTAATGACTCAATCTAGCCAGAAGCGGAAGGTCAAAGGCAGAAGCTTTTTACCGCAAATAAACACGAATGTACGCAAATGTTGTTGGGGTATAGTCCAGATCAGGCTTGAGCTACCAAAGATTATTATAATTGTAACTGCTGTTTTACCATTTCAGAAAAGTCTTCGCTACTAACAGCCCTCGACCACAAAAAACCTTGCCCAAAATCACAGCCCATTTCACACAGGCAAAGCTTAGTCGCCTCATCTTCAACGCCTTCTGCTATCGTATACAAACCTAAGCTCTTTGATAATTGAATGATTGCATGCACCAGTGACTGGCTTTGCTTATCCAGCATCAGGTCTTTAACAAATGACTGATCAATTTTCAAACACCCGATTGCAAAGCGTTTTAAATAAGCGAGATTCGAATAACCTGTCCCAAAATCATCGATAGAAATATGCACACCCATCTCATTTATTTTTCTGAGCGCATTATTGAGCTGATCGTCATTTTCTAATAACAGAGATTCAGTTAATTCAATCTCTAAAAACCGTCCATCCAGTTTATGTTTTTTCAAAGTGTTATAAATCAAATCGGGGACATTACCACGCTTAAACTGTATAGCGGATACGTTAACTGCAACACTTAAATTGGTTAATCCCTTGTTATGCCATGATTTACAATCATCACAGGCTTGATTAAGCACCCATTCACCCATTTCAAGAATTAAACCAGAGTTTTCAGCAACCGGTATAAATTTCTCCGGTGGAATATTATTTAATGTTTCATGTTGCCAACGAATAAGCGCTTCTGCACCGACGATAGCATTTTTATCAAATTCAATTTTCGCTTGATAGTTGACACGAAATTCATTATTCTTTATCGCTTTACGCATATCCGAAGCAAGAGACACGTAATCATTAAGTTTATTATTCATCTCTTCATCAAAAAATTTGACACAATTTCGCCCGGTTTCCTTTGCATGATACATCGCAACATCTGCATTTTTAAGTAGCTCCTTTGAATCAGCTGCATCGTTTGGTGACAAGGTAATACCAATGGAGCAAGTCACCACAATATCATTAACACCAACTGTAATTATTTCAGATAAATTACTTAAAATTTTTGCAGCCAATGAAGCAGCTTGAGTTTCAGACTTTAAACCCTCTACAATGAGCAAAAACTCATCACCGCCTTGACGACAAACATTATCCGTAATTCGAACTGAAGCTGAAAGACGGTTAGCGATTACTTTCAGCACAGCATCACCCGCATCATGCCCTAAAGAGTCGTTTATATGTTTAAAGTAATCAATATCAACAAACATCAAGGCCAAAATATTTGAGTCACGATTATTGCGAGAGAGAGCCTGTATTAAAAGCTGTTTTGCCATAGCCCGATTTGCCAACTGTGTGAGGCTGTCGTGATTGGCAAGATGCTGTGCTTTGTCTTTAGCTTTACGTGTACGGACATTTTCTTTTTTTACACGTAAAACCAGATTACGAATATCCGTTGATAGAACCCAGATACTGATCGCCAACACCGTATTAATGACAACCATATCAATAGTTACACTAATCGCACTAACATTTTGCTGACTTTCCATTAATCCTAAATGATCTAAACCGCCTAAAAATAATAACGAAAAAAACACCAGAAAAATCAGCGTTAAAAACATTTTTCGCTTGCCTAAAATTGCGATTAATATAAACAAACCGGGATAGGCAATTAATGCTGAGTCATGTAAGCCCTGCCCTTGCCAGGCAAGCAAAGTTAACATAAGCCATAGATAATAAATAAAAGCCGATGAAGCTATTTTTAAATAATTGTTATTTGCGAGAAGAATTATAAATGGCAATGATAAGACAGAGGCAACCATTATCATAAGAGGAGCAGCGGAATCTTCAATCCAGAGGTTATTTATAATAGACAAAACCAGAGCAATTTCAGCCAGCCAAACAAGCTCTGTTAGCCGTTTAATACGATAACTTTTTGTTAATATCTCCAACTTATTTTCTCCTTGCTATATATGGGCTTGCAAGATCCCTCCAAATTATAATCTATAACAGGGTATAGAATTACAATACGATTTACTGAACCCCCTAGTCATGTTAAAACTAAAAGACTAACAGTATTAACAAATAATCGAATCGCTTTTATCCTAGCTTCATAAAATTAAAAACATATGGAGTTACATAGAAAAATCATCACGTGCTTGTTTTGCATTACTGAACAATTCCAGTATTTTTTCAGCGTCTGAGTTTTCAATTGCCTGCTTTAAAACATCTATATTTGTTTGATAATTATGCATCATTGCCAGTATCGCTTCTGAATTATTAATGCAAATATCCCTCCACATAACCGGATCACTAGATGCTATTCGAGTAAAGTCCCTGAAGCCACCAGCTGCATATTTAAAAATTTCATCCACATCATCGACACTATTTAAACAATCAACTAAACTAAACGCCAAAACATGAGGCAGGTGACTGGTGCCAGCAAGAACTAAATCGTGATGACGCGCCCCCATTTCATCTACGATTGCTCCCGATGCTTCCCATAACTCACGCACTTTAAGAATATCGTCTTTTGAATTCTCTTCAAGCGGCGTCAAAATAACACGGCGATTTTGAAATAAAGAATCAAAAGCTGCTTCAGCACCGGATTTTTCAGTACCAGCAATAGGATGCCCCGGAACAAAATGACTTATCTTTAAACCCAGCTCATGTTGTGCAATTTCAATTACCCGATGCTTTGCACTAGCACCATCAGTTACTACTACATGGCCTGACAAGAATGGTTTAATCTTTTTAAAAACGCCAGCCATAGCGCCAATTGGAACCGCAATGAAAATCAAATCTGCGTGGGGTATAACTTTACTATAATCCGTTTCGAAATGATCAATAATCCCTAATTGTTGAGCTTTTTGAAGGTTCTCAATACTACGACCAAGCCCGGTCACCTGCTTTACGCAGTTGGCTTTTTTTAAAGCCATTGATAATGAGCCACCAATAAGCCCAACACCAATAACACAGAGATGATTAATCATGACGGCCAACCTTTATAAAACTTTTTTTAACGCTGCAAGCACACGTTCATTTTGTTGTTGATTACCAACAGTTATTCGTAAAAAATCAGGCATATTATAACTGCCAACAGGACGCACAATAACGCCCTCTTTTAACAAAGCATCATAAACTGGCATTGCATTTTGACTTACATTAACCGCAATAAAATTAGCGATACTGGGAATAAACATCAAACCCATTTGTTTAAATTCAGATGCGTATTGCTTTAAGCCCAGAGCATTTAATGCTGCACTTTCTAGTACATGCGCCTCATCATCAATCGCAGCTAATGCAGCAGCTTGTGCAGGCATATTGGTATTAAATGGTTGCCTAACTCGATTTAAAATATCGGCAATATCAGGATGTGAAATAGAGTAACCAATACGCAAACCCGCCAGGCCATAAATTTTAGAAAAAGTACGGGTAATAACTAAATTTTTATAGCTATTTATTAATGCTTGAGTATCAGGTTTAAACCCATCCGGCATATATTCAAAATAGGCCTCATCAAGTACGACGATAACATCATCAGGTACTTTCTTTAAAAAACCATTTAACTCATCCTGATTGAACCAGGTACCAGTGGGGTTATTCGGATTTGCAATAAAAACAACACGTGTCGTGCTCGATATTTTTTTTACTATGGCGTCTAAATCATGCCCGTAAGGCATATCACTATGTTCAGGCAAATAGGCTTTCGCTACCCGCGCCTCAGCACCAGCCGCCTGCACCACAAGAGGATATACCGCAAAAGAATATTCAGAGTAAACAGCTGAACTAGATGAGATTAAAAAGGCTCGACCGATTAATTCTAAAATATCATTTGAGCCATTACCAAGAGTAATAGACGTTTTATCTACATTATGCTTTTCTGCTAGTGCTTTACTTAATTTATGACCAGCACCATCAGGATAATAATTAACACTTCCTATAACATCACTAGCCGCCTCAATCGCTTTTTGACTTGGACCTAATGGGTTTTCATTTGAGGCAAGCTTGATCGCATTCTTTATTCCTAATTCCCGTTCAAGCTCTTCAACCGGCTTCCCCGGTTGATACGGATTAATTTTTTGCACGCCTGGTGCTGCATATTTTAAAAAATCATTCATGAAATTAGATAAATCGTTCCAGTTGGTTATATAGGTTAAATAAATAGTTTAATTAACAAGCAAACAGCCCTATTTGACTTAAAACTAACGCCTGAGAACATAGGATGAAAATTCAGGAGTAAGCTCTACCCCATAGTAAGTACAAAAACATTATTTACTACTTAAGAACAGCCTTAGGGTATGAGCCAAGAACTCTAACCATTGCAGACTCATGCTCAATCTCACTCAGTGCTTGCGCAAGATCTTCATCTTGTTTGTGGCCTTCAATATCAATAAAGAACACATACTCCCATACTCCCTTTCGAGATGGTCTTGATTCAATTTTACTCATTCCAATGTTGCGTTCAGCGAGTGGCTTAAGTAAATGGTGCAGCGCCCCTGCTTTATTTGTCGCCGTCACCAACAGAGATGTTCTATCATTTCCACTAGGGGGAACTTCATTTTTTCCGATGACAATAAAACGCGTGGTATTATTGGGCTCATCTTCTATTTCAGAAAACAGAATAGGAACATCATATAACTCAGAAGCCATTGAACCTGCAATGGCGGACGCTCCTTGTTCATTCCTACACATCCTGACGGCTTCAGCATTACTTCGAACCGCATATTGCTCAGCATTAGGCAAATTCGCATCAATCCAGCGTCGACATTGCGCCAATGATTGTTGATGTGAATAAATTTTTGTAATATTTTTTAAATCAGTTTCACTGCTGATTAAGTTATGCTGTATGCGTAAATCAACTTCGCCGCAGATTTGCAAAGATGAATTAATCAATAAATCCAGTGTATGTGATATAACACCCTCTGTAGAGTTTTCAATCGGTGCTACACCAAAGTGAGACTCACCCGTTTCTACTGCACGAAATATTTCTTCAATATTTTCAACCGGATATTGATCAATAGACGCGCCAAAGTGTTTACTCGATGCCGCATGATTATATGTGCCTGCTGGACCTAAAAATGCCACTTTAATTGGTTTTTCTAATGCTAAACAGGACGACATGATTTCACGAAACAAATGCGCCATTTCATTATCGCCCAACGGCCCATTATTGCGTTTTTTAATTTTGCAGAGCACTTGAGCTTCTCGCTCAGGACGATAAAAATGTTCAGTTTCACCTGCATTAATTTTTATTTCAGCTACTTCCTGCGCACATTGAGCACGTTGATTAATCAGCGTTTGAATTTGCTGATCAATAGAATCTATTCTATCTCGAATACTGGATAATTTATCTTGTTCGTTCATTAAGTCTGCCAGTTTTACTACTACTGAGAATATGAGAGAACACAGAATTCAATAGACCTACTCTGTGTTTTCTGTGGGAATATGTTTTTTTAAATTAATCGTACAGACAACACGCCGTCAATATTAGCGATTTTATCTATTGTATCAGCGTCAGGTTTGCTGGCAACATCAATCAAAGTATAAGCCAGTTCATTACGCGACTCATTGGCCATGCGTAAAATATTCACCCCGGAATCACCCAGCTGGTGAGAAATTTTTGCCAGCATATCCGGGCTATTTGAATTTGATATAGCCAGTCGATTTTCACCTTCTCTTGCGAGTTTTATATTCGGAAAATTCACAGAGTTTATAATATTACCATTATTTAAAAAATCTTTTAACTGATCCGCAATCATCACAGCGCAATTATCCTCAGCCTCACCCGTTGATGCCCCTAAATGCGGCAAGGTAAACACCCCTTCATGCCCTTTAACTTCATTCGATGGAAAATCATTAACATAGGCATGAATTTTTCCAGACTTAATTGAAGCTAAAACAGCACTGTCATTCACAATTCCTTCGCGGGCAAAATTGAGAATAACAGAGCCATCTTTCATTGTTGCCAGGCTTTCTGCATTTAATAAATTTTTAGTCGCATCAATTAAGGGCACATGAAATGTGACAAAGTCAGCTTCACGAAGCAGCTCATCCACACTATCCATTTTTTTAACATTTGACGATAACTGCCAGGCAGACTGAACAGTTATTGCTGGATCAAAACCAATAACATTCATACCTAACGTATCTGCTGCATTAGCAACCTGAGCACCAATGGCACCTAATCCGATCACACCTAAGGTCTTACCTGGCAGTTCAAACCCGGCAAACTTTTTCTTGCCCGCCTCTACTGCTTTGGTTACTTCCTCATCACTACCACTTAGTTCAGTTGTGTAATTCCAGGCTGGAATTAAATTACGACAGGCCATTAACATACCGGCAATCACTAATTCTTTAACTGCATTAGCATTGGCACCCGGTGCGTTAAAAACCACAACGCCGCGCTCTGACATTTTATCTACCGGAATATTATTTACCCCGGCACCGGCACGACCAATTGCTTTAACAGAACTGGCAATCGGTACATCGTGCATTTTAAATGATCGCAGCATAATCGCATCAGGATCACTGACTTCCTCACCCACCTGATAGCCCTCATCAGTTAATTTATTTAAACCTAAAGGAGAAATTGCATTGTATGTTTTTATATTAAACATTTTTATCCCTAATTTATATTTGATTTATAAGAAACTGACAACGGCGTTCGTAGTTATGAGAAACTATTTAGGCGTTATTTTTTTCAAAGTCTTTCATGTATTCAACTAATGCTTCAACACCACTTTCAGGCATCGCATTATAGATACTAGCGCGCATTCCACCAACTGAACGATGACCCTTTAGTGTCGTTAAACCGACTTTTTCAGCACCGTCTAAAAACGCCCCATCTAATGCTGAATCTCCTAAAATAAAAGGCACATTCATTAATGAACGACAGTTAACATCAACCGGATTTGAGTAGAAGTTTGACTCATCAATTGCAGAATATAACTTTTCAGCTTTGCGACGATTAACTTCTTCGACTGCTTTTATGCCACCATTGTGTTTAATTCTATTAAATACTAAACCGGCGATGTACCAACTATAAGTTGCCGGTGTGTTATACATCGAATCGTTATCCGCCATGATTTTATAATCTAGCATAGCAGGCATACCATCAATGGGTTTACCGATTAAATCATCGCGAACTATGACAACCGTTAAACCCGCGCAACCGATATTTTTCTGTGCACCGGCATATATAATTCCAAACTGACTAACATCAATTTCTTTAGATATGATTGATGAAGACATATCAGCAACTAATGGTACGTCTGTTTCTGGTACAAAAGGAAACTCCACTCCAACAATAGTTTCATTTGGTGTGTAGTGCAGAAAAGCAGCGTCTTTATTTAAATTCCATTCTGACTGTTCCGGAACAGTCGTAAACTTTGAATCTTCTGATGATGCGGCCACATTTATTTCACCATAACGTTTGGCTTCTGCGATGGCTTTTTTTGACCACTGTCCAGTTAAAATATAATCGGCTTTACGATTACTGCCCATTAAGTTGATTGGCACCGCTGCAAATTGTGTACTTGCACCGCCCTGCATAAATAACACTTTATAATTTGACGGGATGCTCATAATTTCACGAAGGTCAGCTTCAGCCTGTTCCGCAATTGACATATAAGCTTTACCACGATGCGACATTTCCATTACCGACATTCCGGTGCCTTGCCAATCGAGCATTTCTGCCTGGGCCTGTTTTAAAACCGCTTCGGAAATACACCCGGGACCTGCACTAAAATTATATACTCGGCTCATTGCCTTTTTCACCTTTCATGTTTTAAATATTTCTTGTTATAATATTTTGCTAATATTTAATGCCAAATTTCAGCATATAGTTAACATCTTTTTAGATGCCTACTCTTCTTCTGCTGGCTCTTCATCATCTAAAATATCATCCCCCGGCAACACTTCTATGCGCTCCAGCTCAACCAGCTTTTCATTTTCAGAAAGTCGAATCAAACGTACGCCCTGAGTATTTCTACCCATTACCCGCACCTCCTCAACACTGGTACGAATTAACGTTCCGGCGTCAGAGATCATCATAAATTCATCTGACTCTGAAACCTGTACCGCACCCACCACTGAACCATTACGATCAGATGTCTGGATTGAAATAACACCCTGACCACCACGACCTTTACAGGCATATTCTGTTGTTGCGGTGCGTTTGCCATAACCTAATTCGGTCGCGGTTAAAATAGCGGCCTCTTCATCTACCACAATCAAACTGATTAGTCTTTCGTCATCTTTCATTCGAATACCGCGAACACCGGCGGCGGTACGTCCCATGGCACGTACATTAGACTCATTAAAGCGTATGGCTTTACCTGAGCTTGCCATCAACATAATGTCTTTGCTGCCATCGGTTAATGCCACATCGACCAGTAAATTATCATCACGTAAATCCAGCGCAATAATGCCACCGGCACGTTGATTAGAGAATGCAGTTAATGGGGTTTTCTTTACGGTACCTGAGCTGGTTGCCATAAATACGAAGTGCTCTTCATCATATACACGTATCGGTAACACCGCGTTTATTCGCTCATTATCTTCCAGTGGTAGCAAGTTCACTAGTGGTTTTCCACGTGAACCGCGGCTGGCCTGTGGCAGTTGATAAACTTTAATCCAGTAGACTTTACCGCGACTCGAAAAGCATAATAATGTGTCATGGGTATTGGCTATAAACAACTTATCAATGAAATCTTCTGTTTTCATCTTGGTTGCAGATTTGCCTTTACCGCCACGTTTTTGGGCGCTGTATTCGGACAGTATTTGTGATTTAGCATATCCCTCATGAGAGAAAGTCACCAATACATCTTCTTCTGTAATTAAATCTTCAAGACTTAAATCCAGCTGACTTTCAATAATTTCAGAACGACGTTCGTCACCAAAATCTTCTTTTATTTGCAGCAGTTCTTCACGAATCACTTCTAACAAACGATCCGGGCTAGCCAGTATTTCAATCAGGCCTTTTATGATATCCAGTATTTCACTGAACTCAGTAATAATCTTATCTTGCTCAAGGCCAGTTAAGCGATGCAATCTTAACTCTAATATCGCCTGCGCCTGAGCTTCGGATAAATAGTATCCGCCATCACGCATGCCGAACTCATCTTGCAAAAACTCCGGACGCGATGCTTCTGCACCGGATCTGCTCAGCATGTCAGACACCATACCAAGTTGCCAGGAGCGAGAAATTAAACCGGCTTTTGCTTCAGCAGAATTTTTAGAACGCTTGATTAATTCAATGACTTCGTCAATGTTAGCTAACGCAATCGCTAACCCTTCTAACACGTGAGCACGATCACGGGCTTTACGTAATTCGTAAATCGTTCGGCGGGTGACCACTTCACGACGATGACGTACAAAGGCTTCTATTATTTCTTTTAAATTAAGCAGCTTGGGTTGACCATCAACCAACGCGACCATATTGATACCAAATACGGTTTGCATTGACGTTTGCTTGTACAGGTTGTTTAGAAGAACCTCTGCAACATCACCTCGACGCACTTCAATAACAACACGAATTTCGGTGGTCGATTCATCCCGAATTTCAGTAATACCTTCAATCTTTTTATCTTTAACCAGTTCCGCAATTCGCTCAATTAAACGCGCTTTATTCACCTGATACGGCAACTCATGCACAATGATGCTCTGCTTACCATTTTCCGCGGTTTCAATTGAAGTACGTGAGCGCATAAACATACGACCACGCCCGGTACGATATGCTTCACGAATGCCTTTAGTGCCATTGATAAAGGCAGCCGTCGGTAAATCCGGTGCCGGAATAAAATCCATCAAGCCTTCGATATCGATCTGTGGATTATTAATTAACGCAATACAGGCATCGATCACTTCATTGAGATTATGTGGCGGAATGTTCGTCGCCATACCTACGGCAATACCTGATGAACCATTGACTAAAAGCGCAGGAATTCGGGTCGGCATAACCGTCGGTTCACTTTCTGAACCATCATAGTTTTCAGCAAAATCAACAGTTTCTTTGTCTAAATCCGCCAGTATCTGATGCGCAATTTTGTCCATGCGCACTTCGGTGTAACGCATCGCCGCAGGGGAGTCACCATCGACAGAGCCGAAGTTACCCTGGCCATCAACCAGCATGTAGCGCATGGAAAACGGCTGCGCCATACGTACAATCGTGTCGTAGACAGCAGTATCACCATGCGGGTGATATTTACCGATGACATCACCGACTACACGTGCCGATTTTTTATAGGGTTTATTCCAGTCATTACCCAGTACACTCATCGCGTATAACACACGGCGGTGAACCGGTTTGAGGCCATCTCGAACATCGGGCAGTGCCCTGCCGACAATTACGCTCATGGCGTAGTCCAGGTAGGACTGACGCATTTCATCTTCTAAATTAACGGGTACTACTTCTTTGGCAAATTCAGCCATATGTTGCTTCTTTTCCGTAGTTTATAGGGGGATTTGAGACCCCTTGTGAAATGCCGCAAATGACGACACTATAAAGCCAGAAATTCTACCATAAATCAGTGACTAACGGTAATTTGCTGCAATCAAATTTATAACGGTATAAATCCAGAAAATGAGGCTGGATTTAGGGTCTGATAAGGCGGGAGCTTAAAGAAATATGCTGCGAAACAGGCACACAGAGATGTAATAACTGAAAGTATAAAATTTGTGTCTATTTTGGGAGGGTACTTTTGATTAAATTCGTGATTTAATGAATTTAATTAGCCGTTTTTAACTTATTGGCGTTTTCGTTAGTTTTTATAAAAGAAGGCCAGTCTCAATACCATTAAGTTAAGGATAATCACTCTGGAGGTGCGACTTCAGTCGCGCATTAACTAGCTGATTTCATGGCCACTTTATTTGCGCGGTTAAAGCCACACCTCCATAAAAAATCTTAACTTAATGGCATTGGTGTCAGTCTGCACTGATATCGGCAAGCGCCTGTGACGATTGAGAAAACCCATGATTTTGTCGAAGGCAGTATTTCAACCATTTACTCAAAAAACGATTGAGCTGCCACTTCTGCTTCAGCGCATCAGCAGGGAGATGATCGAGCACCAATCGACCATGATGCAACTTCCCCGACATAACTTCTGCCAGACCCGCATCATGATAAATTCGAATTTTCAAGTTAGGTTCTAAACGTGATTCACCCTTATCGGTAAAACAATAACTCAAGCGCAATGTCGTCGTAAACTTACTGCGCTCTAAAATTTGTAAATGCAAATTCAAGTGACCAGGTGAATTAGATACACTAGACTGCTTAATTTTATTTATATCCGGAATCAGTTTACGCAATTTAATAAAATTATCTTCGTACATATCCATCAAGCTAACAAAATCTACCGGCACCACATCTTCGCAACCATAAGCACTGGTTTTCTGATTAAATTGATCGATGGTTTTTTTATTTATAAATTGCGACATGGCTTAAGTTTACACGAAATCAGGTAGTCAGTCATGACCCTCTAAAATACTTTTATTAGATTTAATGCCTTCAACTTTTAATCGCACTCGAAGTTGCCTGAATTTTTCTGCGTTTATATTATCCTTAAAAACAAATACGTTTAACGTTTTTGAATTTTCAAGTTTAAAATTTAAAGATGCAAAGCATGCAGTGACTACGCTACCCGGCAACATGTTGGCAGCATAATTAACATTTCTCTGCCGAATCAACCAGCTACCATCAGACTTCCATTGTAGCTTTCGTAATTTATTATTTTCCAACGAACTTTTAATTAAAAACAATAACGACAAAAATAAAACAAGCTGCACGATTATATCCGCATCAAGCAAGACAATAGATAACACCGCAAGCACTGAACAAACCACAACGATGATCAGATAAATTCGTGAAACGGAGACTTCAAACAGAAGCTGACTGGCGTATTGTCTGGACAAGATCGGAAACGTGATTGTCGGATGATTGCATGTGACCTAAAAACAAATCAAATAAAAGTTGATCAGGGTAATCCAGAAGTTGATTTAGCACTTCTTTTTGTTGAATACTTAAATTAACATAATGCTTATCTAAAAAACCATTAAGCAAAATATCCAGCTCCAACATTCCGCGACGACAGCGCCAGCGAAGTTTTGAATCAACTTGCTCAGGCATCAACTTGACTGTTTGATTACACTCCATCATTACATTGATTTTTTAACCATCATTTTTTTAATATCGCCAATGGCTTTAGTTGGGTTTAAATCTTTCGGGCAAACCTGCACACAATTCATAATGGTATGGCAACGAAATAATTTAAACGGATCATCCAGAGCCTGTAATCTTTCCTCGGTTGCCTGATCCCGAGAATCACTAATAAAGCGTGCCGCTTGCAGCAATGCAGCTGGCCCTAAAAACTTATCCGGATTCCACCAGAATGATGGACAGGACGTTGTACAGCAACCGCATAAAATACACTCATATAACCCATCGAGTTCACCGCGTTGTTCGGGGGTTTGCTTTAGTTCAGCTTCGGGTAAGGGGTCTTTTACATCGAGGAAGGGCTTAACGTCTCGGTACTGCTTATAAAACTGATCCATGTCGACAATTAAATCACGAATCACTGGCAGCCTAGGCATTGGACGCAATTCAATCGGCTGCTTTAAGCTCATAACTGGGGTAATACATGCCAGACCATTCGTACCATTAATATTCATGCCATCAGAACCACATACCCCTTCTCTGCATGAACGACGAAAACCCAATGTCGGGTCCTGCTCTTTTAACAGCAGCAACACATCCAGCAGCATCATATCCGCTGAAACATTATCAAGCTGATAATCTTCCATATACGGTTTTTTATCGGTTTCAGGGTTATACCGGTATATGCGAAATTGCATAGCATCCTCTTTATTTAAGTCTCCCCCTCAGCAAAGGAGGATTAAAGGGAATTTAATTTATATTAAATCTCCCCCGGCCCCTCTTTTATCAAAAGGGATGTAATATATTAAGGCTTAATAAACTCTTGGCTTAGGCGGAAAACTTGCCACTGACATGGGCTTTGTTCTCACAGGTTTATAATCAAGCTTACGATCCTCACTGGAATACAAAGTATGCTTCATCCAGGTTTTATCATCGCGCTCCGCATGATCAACACGAGAATGCGCGCCTCGACTTTCAGTTCTTGCGGCAGCCGAATAAACGGTTGCGAGGGCCACGTCCATTAAATTTTCTAATTCCAGCGCTTCTACTCTGGCCGTATTAAAGAGTTCTGAGTGATCACTTATGCTGGCCTGTTTTAAGCGTTCAGCTAATTTAGATACCGTTTTAACGCCCTCATCTAATACATCCTGAGTTCTGAATACGCCACAATTGTCTTCCATGGCTTTTTGTAAATCATGACGGATCTCGTCGATTGATTCACTGCCATTATTTTTATCCCAACGATGCAAACGATTATAAGCCGCTTCAATTGTTTTTTCATCGAGCGCTTTATGAAATCGGTTCTCTTTTAAATATTCAATAATATGATTAGCCGCGGAGCGACCAAACACCAGGATATCCAGCAACGAATTTCCGCCTAAGCGATTTGCACCGTGAACTGAAACACATGCACATTCACCTGCGGCATATAAGCCGGTTACCGGTTCCTCGGGGGTGTCTTTTACCGGTACAACCACCTGCCCCTGGCGGTTAGTTGGAATGCCACCCATCGTGTAATGCGCAGTGGGATAAACCGGTATTGCCTGGCTTGCCGGATCAATGCCTAAAAATGTAATGCAGGTTTGGCGTATACCGGGTAACCTGGCTTGCAAAACATCTTCCGGCAAATGATCGAGTTTTAACATCACATGATCTTTTTGCGGGCCGCAGCCACGACCTTCTTTTACTTCAGTAAAAATCGAACGGCTCACGACATCGCGAGAGGCTAAATCTTTTGCGGTGGGCGCATAACGCTCCATAAAACGCTCGCCCTCAGCATTCACCAAATAACCACCCTCGCCACGTGCACCTTCGGTAATTAACATACCGCGCCCTGCAATGCCCGTTGGGTGAAACTGAAAAAACTCCATATCCTGTAATGGCACACCCGCTCGCAGCGCCATTCCCATACCGTCACCGGTATTAATTAAGGCATTGGTCGTGGTACGATAAAGCTGCCCTGCTCCACCGGTTGCCAGCAATGTGGTTTTGGCTTCAATGATTAATTCTTCGCCACTGTGTATATCAAACACATACGCACCGAGCACATTACCCTGTTCATCTTTTAATAAATCAACGGCAAAATATTCATCAAAAAAATGTGTTTTTGCTCGAATATTCTGTTGATATAAACCGTGTAAAATGGCATGACCGGTGCGGTCAGCCGCAGCGCAAGTTCGAGCGGCCTGTTCACCTCCAAAGTTTTGAGATTGCCCACCAAAAGGTCGCTGATATATCTTGCCGTTATCTAAGCGTGAAAAAGGCACTCCAAAATGTTCCATTTCATAAACCGCTTTGGGTGCCGCACGACACATATATTCTATCGCATCCTGATCACCTAAATAATCACTCCCCTTTACCGTATCAAACATGTGCCAATGCCAGTTGTCCGGTAACACATTAGCTAAAGCCGCATTCATGCCCCCTTGTGCAGCCACCGTGTGTGAGCGTGTAGGAAAAACTTTTGACACTACGGCAACCGATGCATCGGCTTCGGATAGTTGCAATGCACCCCTCAAGCCACCACCGCCAGCACCGATAATAAGCGCATCAAATCGTCGTCTTGGAATATCGTCTATATTCATTTAAAGAACACCATAAATAAAGCCTTAAAGCCCCATAACCCACTGCCAGTTAATGTACAGGCTACCAAAGTTAACACCACTAATCGCCCGACTACATTGGGTACATAATCGAGCACAATATCCCTGACTCCAATCCATGCATGCCAGAGTACTGCAATTAAAAACAAACCCAATAAAATATTATTGTATGGTGTCGCCACCCATGTTGACCAGTCTGATTCATTTAGCGGATTATTTATCACTAACACTAAACACAGATAAAGAATAAACACGGCAATAAACACCGCACTCACTCTTTGTATAATCCACGGCCTTAACCCCTGCAAACCTGGAGAGCTCATAAGTAAATCCCCACACATAACAAAACAAATAAGATTGCTTCGATAAGAAAGACCAGCCACGCAAACAGGTTAGCCGGCTTTTTTTCTAAACCGATATCAAAATCAATTAATAAAAATCGAATACCGGCGACAAGATGATGCACAATAGACCAGAGCAGAATAAGTGAAACGAGTTGAACGAATGGTGTTTGAAGAATCGACTGAGCCTGTTGAAAGCCGGTGCTATTTTGTAAAGACAGGTCCAGTAAATAAACCGAAAATGGAATAGAAAAAAACAACAATAAGCCACTTATTCGTTGAAAGATTGAAACAAAGCCAGTGACTGGAAGATGAATTTTGACCAAATTAAGATAATAGGGTCGGTTATCTGATACCGCCATTTTTCATTTCCCTTTAATGCCTGAGCTTTAATACCTAAGAAAGATAGTTAATAATCTTTAAGTTAAGCACTATAATTAACAATAAATTTTTTATGTGACTAGCGATCATTCAACATTACAGGATTGTAGTCGATTATAAAAAATTATCCACATTATCTGTGTGCTGACAGTACACCATAAAATGATTAATATCCAAATATACCTCGCATTTTATTATCTCAGTTGATTAAGCACTGTATAATAAAACCATAACATGATTTACCGCATATTTATTTGCGACAAAAACCTAACGGGACAACAGATGAAACCAGAATGGGTAGACTTTTTAAAACAGGCTGGCGCTGAATTTGAAAACAATCAGGTCGCCAGTTTTGGTAACATACAACGTGAGCAACGCATGGTGAATACGGGGCTGGTTTTATTCGACCTAAGCCATCACGGGCTTATTTCAGTTGATGGCGAAGATGCTGCCGATTTTTTACAAGGTCAGCTGACAAATGATGTGCGCGATGTGAGCCAGCAACACAGCCAGTTAAGTGCGTATTGCACACATAAAGGCAGAATGCTGGCTAATTTTCGATTATTTAAACGCGATGACAGCTTCTATTTGCGTCTCCCCCAGCCATTACTCGAATCGATACTCAAACGCATCAGCATGTTTATTTTAATGGCTAAAGTCAGTATGAAGGATAGCTCTGATACGCTGGTTAAAATCGGATTGTCTGGCCCCACCTCCAGTGAAAAGCTCGCTGAGCTGGTATCCGAAGTCCCCAATGAGACTGATGATGTCACACAAGCAAATGGACTGACTATTATTAAATGCGCCGGGGAGCTGCCTCGCTATGAAATATATGGCGAACTTGAACCTGTTAAAACCCTCTGGGGAAAACTCGATGTTAATGCGGGATCCGCAGGTGCTGGTGTATGGGAATCCTTAGATATTCTGGCCGGCATCCCCACCATTTACCAACAAACATCGGAAGCCTTCGTTCCACAGATGACCAATATGCAGGTAATCAATGGTGTCAACTTTCAAAAAGGCTGTTACACCGGGCAAGAAGTTGTCGCAAGAATGCAATATTTAGGCAAATTAAAACGTCGTATGTTTCGCATCCACGTTAACAGCAACGAACTCGTCACCCCGGGCGACAAGTTATTTAGCAAAGATTCTAAATCAGGCCAGGGTACCGGCCAAATTGTTAATGCTCAAATCGATTCCAATGGCGGATACTCGGCCCTTGCGGTGATCGATATCGCGGATGCTGAAGCCGGCATGCTGCAATTACACGATGAGAATGGTCCCGCCATCTCGGTTCAATCTCTACCCTATTCTATGGAAGAGTAAATCAGTTAATCGTTAGCCAATGTAATCTACACATTGGCTAACCTCACCTCAGCCAAAATTATCCAACTATCGTTCATAAACTTGGGATTTTTCAGTAATCACTAACTACACTCATAACTAAAAGTCATCAGAAGACATCAGTTATAAATATGAGTGAACACACGCAACAAATACTTCAGCATTTATTCAAAGCCATTGAAACCGACCAGATAAAACTCCCCACCTTGCCGGAGGTTGCACTAAAAATTCGTCAAGCTGTTGATAAAGATAATGTATCTGCCATCGATATTGCTAATTTGTTAGCCCAGGACTCGTCCCTGTCTGCGCGACTGTTACAGCTTGCCAATAGCCCACTCTATCGAGCCCGAGCAGAAATAGACAATTTACAGATGGCCATCACTCGCCTGGGTGTCCGCATTGTTAAAGATCTGGTCGTGATGCTGGCGATTAAGCAGGCATTTAAAGCTAAAAACAAAGCCATCGAAAAGCAATTTAAATACATCTGGCAAACCAGTGTCGACGTAGCAGCAATGAGCCGCGTGCTGGCTTCCACCCAGAGTAAACTTGATATGGAACATGCCATGCTAGGGGGTCTAATTCATAATATTGGCGCTTTACCGATTATTGAACTTGCCAATAGGGAGCCCGGATTATTTGATCACGATACGAGTATTGAAGAAATTATTAATCAGATTCAGGGCGAAGTTGGTGAAAAAATACTCAGCTTCTGGAATTTCCCCCAATCGTTGATTGATGTGGCTGGTCAATGGAATAATTTTGAGCGTGACCCAGTCAATGACACTGATTATGTTGATATCGTGCAGGCCGCAATTTTATATGGTCCACACTTACCGACCAGATTATCTGAAGACTGGTCAAAGATATCCTCGATCAGTAAACTAGGACTTGATCCAAAAAATCAACAACTGGATGAAACCTTACAGCTAAAATTAAATGAAACCCGTGAAAGCTTAATGCAGGTTTAACACTGATTTAATCAGGTCGAGCTATAAAAATGAAGTCGATACAGGATAAAGCTGAACTATTTTTAGCCGAGGTGAAAGATGCAGTTTCCACTGAAAAACTGCTGTTGCCCTCTCTGCCTGATGTTGCACTAAAAATAAAAAAAGAATGTGAAAAAGAGGATTCATCAGCACAGACCATTGCCGATGTGATTAGTCAGGATCCGGCCATGTCAGTGCGATTATTGCAAGTAGCAAACAGCGCAATCTACCGTACCCCTGTCATCACAGATAATATCCACATGGCTATTTCAAAACTCGGTCTTAAGCTGGTTAGGGATTTAATTATTAGCTTATCCATGAAGCAACTCTACAACGCCAGCAATGATGTAATTGCTGAACGCTTTCATGAATTATGGATAACCAGCACAAAAACCGCTGCAATTGCGCATTTACTGGCAAAAAAACAACCCCACCTTGATCCCGAAAAAGCCATGCTAGCAGGGCTTATTCATAATATCGGCGCACTTCCCATCATATTAATGGCGGAAGATGATGACGATTTGTTTGATCGACCTGATGCACTTTGTAAGGTTGTACAAAAAATGCAGGGCGAAGTCGGTGCTTATATTTTTCAAAAATGGCACTTCCCGCAATACATGATTGCAGTCGCCAATGAGTGCTATCAATTCAGACGCAATCATCAAGGTCCGGCAGATTATATTGACATAGTACAGGTCGCACTCATACAAGGCAGTATTTATACCGGACTGGATTGCCCGGAGGACTGGTCTACCGTTTCGGCCTTCTCAAGGCTGGGAATTGATACCACAACGCATGTGCTGGATATTGAAGAGAACAAACTTATCTTTGATGAGACAACCACTCTCTTTAGATAGCCTATACTAAACTAATCAACTACTAAAAACGCCTGAAATGGGGAATCCATGACTGAAAAAGCCGATCAATTTTATAACCAGCTTAAAGCTGCAGTCGAGTCAGACCAGTTAGTCTTGCCGACCCTTCCAGAGGTCGCTTTAAAAATTCGTGACGCCGTTGAAAATGAAAACACCTCAGCGCAACAGATTGCAGACACGCTGACTCAAGACGCATCATTATCTGCACGTTTAATTCAGGTTTCTAACAGCCCGCTTTATCGTAGCCGCAACCCCATTGAAGATTTGCAAATGGCGGTTACACGACTGGGAATTCGAATGGTAAGAGACCTGGTTATTAGCCTTGCGATGAAGCAAATTTACCAGGCAACATCAGATGTGCTGGATGAGCATTTTCGCAAAAGCTGGAATACCGCAGTTGAAGTTGCGGCTATTTGCCGAATGCTTGCCACCACCGTTCCCGGCATTAACCCTGAGCAGGCCCTTTTAGCCGGCTTAATTCATAACATCGGCTCTCTGCCTATTTTAGTGATGGCCGAAGATGACGATGATTTATTTAATAATAGCGATGCTCTGGGAGAAGTCATTAATGAATTAACCTCACCAGTTGGCGTTTTAATTCTACAAACCTGGAATTTTGGCGACACCATGACAGATGTAGTAAAACACGCCCATAATTTTAGCTATGACCATGAGGGTGGTGCCAATTTAGTCGACCTCGTACAAATAGCGCTATTGCAGGGCGGCCATATAACTGAGGATGTTGATTGGTCTGCCGTACCCGCATTCTCTAAGCTAGGTATGGACACGGAGATCAATGTAGTGGAAATTGAAGAAAACCAGGAAATCATTGAAAACACCAAGCAATCTCTCATGGTTTAATTTCAGACAGGACTAAAAGTGCTAAAAGTTTCCATCTGTTTATGTTATTTTGTCTAAAAGATAACAGGGAATATGGACATGAACAAACTAACGTCTTTCAGCACTTTAATCTTCAGCTTTTTTATCTCCAGCTTTATCATCTCTGGCTTTTTTATCTCTGGTACGCTTCAGGCTGCCGTTTTTATGCAAACGAAGAATGCATATCGCGACATCACTAATATTTACATTGAACGCAATAAAGCCCGCATAGAACTTCCAAGACATAACGGTTATATTGTCATGGATCTCGATAACAACAGCATGAAAGCCGTCATTCATACCTATAAACTCATTCTCGATATGAGTGAGTTTTTGCGACCAAACCATCAAACAACACCAACCAAATATGTCGACACTTACACCAAAACCATGGGGCTTGGACCTATGGTCATTGGCTACGAAACGGAAGAGTATGCGCTGTACGCTAATGACAATTACTGTGGAAGCTTATATGTTTCTGTGAACGCTATGCGCGACATGGGCGTCACCAAATTTGCTCGGGCGATAATTCAAATGGAAGCTAACATGCAACAAAAACTATATGCTTTAACCGGCACCACCTCTGACGCGATAATGACACCATGTGAAGTATCCGAACGTAAGGCCAGCTTAAAACTTAGACAAATCGGTTTCCCATTAAAAAGCATAAATCAAAATAAAAAATTGCAATCTATCGTAACCCAGGTAAATAAAAAGGCACAGCTACCGGCGAATGCTTTTACTATCCCTCAAAATTACGCCGTTACCACCCCAACAAAGATGGTTAAAGATGCTTTACTTAAAATGATGCACGCCAAGTAACCTGTAAAACACAAATGATACGAAGTAAAAATGCAGCGACTAATCACCGCTGTATTTTTAATACATACTAAAAACAGTGATTATTTTTTACGTTGTATTTCGTACAGGTAATTAGCCTGTAATGGATTATCAATTGTCGTTTTAACCCCATCTGGCCACCTTACTATTAACTGACTAACTTGGGTATATTTCCCAAGCCCAAAATGTGCAACGGGATTGTCAAATGACATAAAACCACCACTGAGTTTAATTTCACGAATCTGCTTTAAATCATTGCCGTAAAAGATACTCAGCTGCGCACCAATCGCGTTTATATTAGTAACTGAATCTACAAGTTTAATACTAAGGCTATTATTATCAGAT
>Ga0316206_1000508_pt1 | contig 49940 bp, 39 predicted proteins | sample 6monthpyrite_MG_FD_204942 | JGI IMG/M metagenome (GOLD analysis project Ga0316206, IMG submission 204942) | Microbial mat bacterial communities from mineral coupon in-situ incubated in ocean water Damariscotta River, Maine, United States -... | ecosystem: Environmental > Aquatic > Marine >...
CATATCCAGAAAGTACTCAATGAAAATGACGGTAATATTTCTGCTTCAGCAAGAGCGCTTGGTATGCACCGAAGAACCTTACAGCGTAAACTAAGTAAATTCCCGAGAAAACGTTAGTCAGTACTATTTAAATTATGATGTTTCTTAACATCCTCAAGCAATCCCTCTGAAGCTGCCTCTATCAAATCAAGCACACGTTCAAAACCATTTCTGCCACCATAATATGGATCAGGTACTTCAGTTACATCCAAATGAGGTGCATATTCAAGAAATAGCTTTAATTTATCCTCGTGCCCCTCTGGTGCCATAGAAAGCAGACTCGAGAAGTTACTATTATCCATTGCTATAACATAATCATATTCATAAAAGTCATTTTGCACTGCCTTCCTTGCGCGCAGCCCGCTTAAATCAACATCACGTTTCAATGCGGCTTCCTGTGCTCGTGGATCAGGTGGCTCGGCAACATGATAGGCATGTGTCCCGGCTGAATCGACTTTTATTCTGTCTTCTAACTCAGCTTTATTAACCATATCCAGGAATACACCATGCGCAGTTGGTGAACGGCAAATATTGCCCATACAGACGAAGAGTACAGATATCTTATTCATAATCACTACATTTTATCATATATCAAAAAATAATATCTATACCGTATATAAAGAACAGATATAAAACCAGGCAGATTATTATGATAAATGGCCAGCTACTGATCTGGATTTATTTCTTTATGTACTTTATCCAGATCGCCTATCCTTCTTTTTAATGTTTCATGATCACGTTGTAAACTTAACTTCTTGTAGGCAGTATTAAACCAGTTTTTTCTGTCTTCTGTTAAACTTGCCTTAAGATACAACTTACCAAGATAGGTAAGCATTTCCACTTGAATCCAGGGACTAATATCGGTAAAACCATCATTCAGTGGTTTCTCCACAGTATCGATTGCCTTGTTTATGTCTGTTTTTGAATAATAATAGGCAAGTGTTTTACTGACTCTAGCCGTTATGTCACCGGTTTTACAATTGACACAATTATCGGTACGTTTTTGATGATGAAAATAATGATCAAGCAAGTATTCTTTTATTTTTATTCGCCGTGGCGTATCGACAGCACCGCCCATCAGCCAAAGACAAAGCACCACAAGCCTGTCGTTAGATATGTTTTTATTAATGGCCTTAACACAGGTCTTGTAGAACTCTCTGTTGTTAAGATCCAATTGCGCTTGTTTAACACAGCATCTTTTTTTGCTCTGCCAGACTTTGGAAATACCATCATCCGTATTCACCTCTACATAAGAGGCCTGACCGTACCAGGATGGATGGTTTGTAATATTCGTTGAAAACCACTCACTTTCATTATCGCTACACCCGGACATGAGCGTTAAAGATAATAACGATATTAAACAGAAGCGCATTATTTTTATATTATCAATCATAATTCACAAAACCTTTATTGGAAATGTTCCAGATAGGTAATCATCCTCTCAGCTAACCAGTAGTTTGGACTGAAAATCGACCCACCGAGAAAACCCACGTGCCCGCCTTTTGGATAAACTTCAAGTAACACAGACTCTGGAAGAGACGATTCAGTCGGTAAGATACTGGAAGGAGCAATAGGATCATCATCGGCATGTATAATTAAACAGGGCTTTGTAATACGCTCGATAAACGTATAGGCACTACATCGTGCATAATAGTCTTCTGCGCCATCAAATCCATGCATACGTGATGTAAACATATCATCAAACTGCCGTATATCTTTACAATTGGCTATATCACTTCTATTAAGATCAATCATGGATTTATAATCATGCTGTGAATATTTTTCAAGCATCTTGTGCTTGAGTGACTTAAGCAAGTGGGATTGATAAAAACGTGACAATCCCTGCACCATATATTGAGTTGACTCATTCAGTTTTACCGGGGCACTCACTGCAACCATCGCTTTCAATGCTAATACTTCGCCCTGTTCACCTGCCAACTTTAATAACATGTTTCCACCCAGAGAATACCCTACTGCAAATAATGGTGCTGATGGAAACTGTTTTTTAATCCAGTCGACCAGAAAACCGGCATCTTCAGTTTCGCCGCTATGATACATTCGCGCCTGTCGATTTTGCCGACCAGAACAGCTACGAAAATTCATTACAACAGCATGCCAGTTTTTGTTTTCTACCGCATGCATAAGTGATTTGACATAATGCGATTGTGATGAACCTTCAAGTCCATGAAAAACTATCAATATCGGTTTTTCAGTATCACTATCAGGCATGCTTAACCAGTCTAGATCTACAAAATCCCCGTCAGGTAAAATTAATTCCTGGCGTTTATAAAATATCTTTTTAAATTTCCCCAAAAAAACAGGCGTAAGAGTTTGCACATGCCGATTCACCAGTCCTGTGGCTGGATGAAATGGGGGGTGATTTTTCAGTATTGTACCCAAGGTTATGTCACTCTGAAGGTATGCAATGAATTATTGATTTTCAGTTTCAGATGAACCCCCAGTTTCTACTTCATGATCAATCGTCTTTATCCATGGCAAGTATGGCGGTTCGTCAGTATTATTAATATTTTTTGTTCGCTTGAACACACTCTCATGGATAATTGGCTTATCAGGCCTGCCAGCATCCCATGATCGTTGTTGTTGAGTGTAAATTTTTGAAAGCCAGGTTCCTCTGGAATCATGCATGATGCCATTAACATCTGCCTGTATTGGCACCTTATTTTTCGGATAGATTTTCAGACCATGTTGCTTGGCCATGTCAACCATCCACTCCAGTGGAATATCCGACAAAGTCTGTTCTTTGTATCCCCCGCCTACATCAGTATGCATCCCACAAAACCAGACCTGTTTAACCGATTGATGAGGGAATTTTTCTACATCCCACAAAACCGGGTGAAACACCTTTCGTTGATCATCGATTGCTAATGCATGATAAGCATGCTCAACACATTCGCTAAGTCTAAAATCATGAAATCGATGCCAGAATAATGGAATACGATCGAGTACACCACATAAAAATGGAATGGGTAAGCCTAATGCGGCAACAGTATCATAACAACCCATGAATTTAACTCTGATCCACATCGTATGATGTTTTGCTATAAATTCATCAGCCTTACATTTCCGCCTGGCATCATTTTTTATCTTGTAAATTTTATATGCTTTGGTAATTAATTCGGGTCGTGACTGAGGTAAAATGCCAAAATAATGTATAAAACTGGACAAGCTTCTTACCGTTGCGGCACCTCGACTGAATCCAAATAAAAAAACACGATCTCCTGCTTCATAATGATCAAAAATAAATCGATATCCATCCTGGACATTCTTTGAAAAACCAAGACCGGTAATCATACCTAAATATTTACGTGCCCCCGTGCCAACGCCTCTATCATAAAAAACCATTTGACCCGGTGTACGGTCAACCAACATATTAAAAAGTTTGTATATATTGGTATTATTACCCTCGCCGCCTTCCTGGCCCGTACCATCTGATAAAATTATTATATTTTTAGGCATAAATGATACTCCCTATTACATTTCACTGTCCTGATACATAATTTAGCCCTAATAGGGTTAACATTTCAATGCACATTTGCGTAATTCAGACTAAATAGACACGTTTCTCAAGAAATGTGAAAACATCACAATAAATACCCGTCATTATTCACATCATCCTGATCAATATCGTCCTACAGTAGACAAATGTTCAGATTACTAATGGAGATACATAGTGAAAAATATTATTACAGTTTTTATCGCTGTTAGTACATTGACAGCCAGTTTAGCTGCGCATTCAGCTTGCTCTATTTACTTGCCCATTGCTGAACTTAATGATTGCATCATTGTGGAAAGTACCGGAGATACCTACAAGAGTGATCGCGACCACATTTCAACTAAATCCGACACAGTTGAAATTATTGATATAACAAACCCTGAAGATGCCTATTACAAATTAAGTCGTAAAACAGTGGATTAACTCGGGGTTCGAATTAACTGATTTCCTCCTGGTTGGGCGGTGGCGTAATACACCGCCCTTTTTTAGCCCACGACGGGCTCATGCCGTGGAGCCCACGAAGGGCGGGAGCGGCGTCTCACAGCAACTATTCCAACATAAATATACTAACAGCTGAATGTCCTCCTTGCCAAAAAACCAAAACAGTCACATCCAACCTGTATTATCACACTACACTTTCTCTTGTAATATCGCCTTAACAGCCCTATTGAGTAAAGAAACCCATTCCTGAGAAAACTGTTCAACAACGCCGGAATTAAGTTCAGTCAGCGTGTTAATAATGGCACGTTTCCGGTCACTATCATTAACAGTGTATGTTTGATCATCATAATACTGGCATAACCTAAGCATCATGGCCGTTTCGCTATCATTATCAGATAATATATTACAGGCAGGCTGCCACCCAGACATACTCGTAAGTAAATCAAATGCGATATTATTGGTGTCCTGCAGGCCAAATTTAGTCAATATGGTTTCCATTCCATCCGCTTCGGGATTAAGCTCGAGAAAGCAAATAGCAGCCTCCAATTGTACCGGATCTACTCTTTTCTCTGATAATTCATTCAATTTCATTGCCAGTTCAGCTAGTCTGGCAATCCTCCCATTGAATTTTCCGTTCGATGGTTTACAGCGTTCACCAATTAACCTTATCATTTTCAGGTCGTCACTGACTCTTGGGGCTGTACTATCGGTAGATTCACTATGGAGAGGGGCATGTGTTGTTATATGCAAAAACTGATTTGTCAGTCTTACGCTGGATGCCATGTCATGTACGATTGATTCCAGTATTCCAATCAATTTTAAATATTCACCATCATCTATCTCTTCTTTATTAAAAATCTGTATAGATGACTCTTTTACTTTTTCCAATGACACCTGGATTGTTTCTCCCATATCAGGGAAATAACCAATACCACCATCTTTTACTGCAATGACAACGTCTTCTATTATATGAGCCATCTTTTCAGGCAGGCGTAACTCACACATTCGGGCATTACCCTTAATTGAGTGCAGGTGACGTAACATATCATTATAGATCTCCTGACAGTCACCTCCATCATTGAGTTGCTGTATATTTGCCTCAACTTGCTCAAAAGCCTCTGCAAAACCGCCAAGATAATCAGCGATAACCTCATCGTCGAGTTCTAATGTTATTTTTATGTCAGTCATTAATAATTTTCAATCAAGTCAGAATCACATTGATACGATATTATTTAATAGATAGTAAACAGTATCGTTCAAAAAATGAGTTATCTAATTATATGTTAAATTTGAGTGTTTATTTCCATTAATTAGAATATATAACTAAAAACCCGTCTCATAGTCACATCCAGTATGGTTTTATATCAAATAATATTCCCTTAAATAACAGATAGATAATTGATTTTATTTACAATGCTCACTTATCAAAAATACCATCAAATTAAAGCTACACTTTTATTAGCCGATAAGTTTATTAATTACTGGTGGTATCTATATGGCACTTATACATAGCAATAAACTGCATTACCTGATACTGCTCATCGTTGCAGGTATGTTTATGACAGCCTGTAATAGCAACCAGATAAAGAATGCAAGTAATGGCATTCCTGCAAGTGTTTTTCGCAATAGCCTGGAAGATTTACCCAAACATTATTACGCTAGCTCGAATATTGAAAACACACTATTTCGCCCCGAATTTATTAATCTTCTGATAAATATAAATAGAGAAGAAGGCCCTCTCGATATATTCAGATTGAGATCTGCTGTACAGAACTGGAATACAGTAACAACAGGCAGAAACGAATCAATCAACTACAATATCGATCATTTTTATAAATTCGCAGCATTAGGCAACAAGGATAAAAGCAGCTGCATAAATCAAACCGAGTGCGTGATAGATCTTTCTGACATTATAATTGCACAGTCATGGTTACGTTGGCAGCCGAGACAAGTTAATATAAAAAATACACCCGATTTTTCAATACCATTACTTGGTCCACTTGTAAAAACGCATGATGCACGATTATTACAATCTCTTGAATCTATTTACAAACACCCCGTTGGTAAAAAATTGATTGAACATGCACTTAAAACCAGACTGAAAATAGACATACAACCTTTATCAGGCAAACATGGGCACTATTCATTCTCTGAAAATCTAGTTGTGATAGATCCGAAGGTAGTTAATTATGAGTTCAACCAACGTTATTTAATCCATGAACTAGTTCATGCCAGCAATCAAACAATTAGTAACTCTATTGAAGAAGAAGTATTTGCTGAATATATAGGTTTAATGATACAAAATGAAATGACGCAGGTTCCATTCGAAATAAACCCATATGCAATATTTGTCGATCATGTATTACATGATGAATACGGTAATCTACCAAGCCGAAATAACATCAAAGGACATTTGTCTGCACTCGGCATAAAATTATAACAAGCAAAAAAGTTACAGGAGCAGTAGATGTACTGCTCCTGTAGATCAATACTAGTCAGTACGACTGGTAACTTCCAGCAAATGATAGCCAAACTGAGTCTGAACCGGACCCTGAACAGTATTAACATCAGCGCTGAATACGACTTCATCAAATTCTTTAACCATTTGACCAGGACCGAATTCGCCTAACTCGCCGCCTTGTTGACCTGACGGGCATGATGAATATTGCTTGGCAAGATCTGCAAAATCTGCGCCTTCTTCAATCTGTTTTTTTAAATCAGCACATTTTTCTACGGTATCAACCAAAATGTGTCTCGCTGATGCTCTGGCCATAATACTTCTCCTATTAGGTTTATGTTAAAAGTGATATGAGCTATGGATGATACTGCTATACCATAACAGGGCCCCTATCAGAATTGCCCTGGACAAGCTGATTGAAGTTTTCCGCCATAGCTTGGCATATTGGCAACTGTTTACTCATAGGTGCGCAGATTACATGATAGCCATGGGTGGGTTCAAGGTTGTACAATCAATTGAATAGAATTTTTTAGTCTTTTTAAAGGTTTTGCATGAAATATTGCTCTGAATGTGGATCAAATGTTGAATATCTAGTTCCGGAAGGCGATAACCTTAGGCGTTATGTGTGTACTAGTTGCAACATGATTCATTACCAAAACCCAAGAATAATAGCCGGTTGTATACCCGTTTTTGAGGATAAGGTCCTGCTTTGTCGCCGTGCAATTGAACCAAGACATGGACTCTGGACCTTGCCGGCTGGATTTATGGAAAACAGTGAAACCACTGAACAAGCTGCCGCACGTGAGACCTGGGAAGAAGCACTAGCCAAAGTCGACGAATTGAGCTTGTATGGTCTATATAGCATTCCCCATATTAACCAGGTTTACATCATGTATCGTGGTAATCTTACTAACACTGATTTTGGCCCCGGCATCGAAAGCCTGGAAACCCGATTGTTTGCTGAAAATGAAATACCATGGGACGAGCTGGCATTCGCAGTCGTACATAAAACGCTAACGCATTATTTTACCGAACAGAAACAAGGCAATTTTTCACTACATACTGACGACATAGTCCGAAAAAAAGACTAAATACTTGCTTCATAAAGTCCTGATTGATATAACTACATTTCCTTACACGGCAGACATCACTATGGCAAACCTTCGCTATTTCGGTTCATTACCTGACATATTAAATAAAAGCCCAGAAGAACTCAATTTACCGAGCTCGACTCGCCCATCAGCGATAGCGATGAAATCGCCATCATTTCTACCAGCCTGAATTAGGCACCAGACAAACACAATGAATATTCAGTGGTATCCGGGCCATATGCACAAGGCCCAAAAGGAAATCAAACAAATCATTTCGAAAGTAGATTTGATTATCGAAGTTCTCGACGCACGCATTCCTTTTAGTAGTGAAAACCCCATGATTGCTGACTTACGTGGTGATAAACCCTGTATAAAAATATTAAACAAATCTGATCTGGCCGATCCCGCAATGACAGAGCAATGGCAAACCTATCTTGAGAAAGACAAAGGTGTAAAAACGATTGCATTTACAATTGAGCAACCTGAAAAGGCAAAACAATTAGTTAATTTATGCCACAAATTGATACCCAATAAAAAAGAAAACATTAAAAAGCTGAACGCAATGATTATGGGTATTCCGAACGTCGGTAAATCGACACTCATCAATATTCTGGCTGGCAGAATCATAGCAAAAACAGGTAATGAACCAGCCATAACCAAAGCGCAACAACGTATCAATATTGAGGAGAATATTACACTAATTGATACCCCTGGTGTGTTATGGCCAAATATTGAAAATAAAAATAGTGGTTATCGGTTAGCAATAACAGGTGCAATCAAGGATACCGCCATGGAATACACCGACATCGCATTCTATGCCGCCGATTTTATGTTAAGACATTATCCGGAGCTATTAGAGTCTCGTTTTGAAATAACTTCATTACCTGACACTGAAATTGAATTATTGGAGCTCATTGGCAGTAAACGTGGTTGCCTGGGTTCTGGCGGACGAGTTGAACTCGACAAGGTTTCAAAGATAATAATTAATGAATTGCGAACAGGACAAATTGGTCGGGTCACATTTGAAACGCCGACAATGCGTGAAAAAGAGATAATTGAATTGATAGAAATAAGAGCAGAAAAACTTGCAAAAAAAGAATCCCGAAAAAACAAATGGAAAAAAAATAAATAATTATGCAACAAATTAAAGTACCCCATGGTGAATTTCAGCTATCACGCTACCCTATACGCAAAAAAGAAGAACTTCGCGCCTGGGATGCGGCTGATGAATATATGCTGCAGTACCTGCATGAAAAAAATATTAACTTTTCACCTGTTCTGATTATAAATGACGCTTTTGGTGCCTTATCCGTCATCCTGTCAAAACAAAAACCCGTTATGTGGTCGGATTCTTACCTGTCACAACAAGGAACGCTGCACAATCTCGTCTCCAATCACCTTTCCAGCAAAACGGTTCAATTTGTTAACGGCATGGAAAAACCTGACGGGATATTTGACCTTGTGCTAATCAAGGTACCGAGAAATCTGGCATTACTGGAAGATCAGTTATGTAAATTAAGACCACATATCAATGCAACAACGACCATCATAGCTGCTGGCATGGTCAAGTCCATCCATACTTCGACGTTAGATTTATTTACATCGATCATTGGTAAAACAACAACATCAAAAGCACAAAAAAAATCCAGATTGATATTCAGTCAACCCGACATGAGTTTACCCGCCGTTGATTCTCCTTACCCCAGCGAATATCAACTTGAGAATACGTCTTATATATTAAGCAATCATGCCAATGTCTTCTCCCGTCAATCTCTCGATATCGGTACGCGTTTCTTTCTCGAGCATGTACCCTCAAAAAATGCCAAACATATAATTGACGTAGGCTGTGGCAATGGTGTTATTGGTATAATTGCTGCTGAACGTAATCCTGAAGCAGATATTACTTTCATCGATGAATCCTATATGGCAATTGCTTCAACAAAACATAATTTCGAGAAGGCCTTTAACAACAATCGTAGTGCACAGTTTGAAATTACAGACTGCCTCAAGGATATAAAAAATGAAACAGCCGACTTGATATTAATTAACCCCCCCTTTCATCAACATAATGCTGTAGGTGATTCAACAGCATGGAAAATGTTTACGGAATCAAGAGATGCACTTAAACAAGGCGGTGAGATCTGGGTAATAGGAAATCGACACCTTGCATACCATGTTAAATTAAAACGACTGTTCGGTAACTATGTTAATATTGCAAGTAACAAGAAATTCGTCATCCTGAAAGCAATTAAACGTTAACCCGGTTATGCCTTTTTACAGAAACATTCCAATACTGGCTACCAGCCAGGCCATGATGATGACCAGCAATTCACTCGCCATCACAACAGCCGCTCTGGTCGGATTTTCCCTGGCAACAGACAAATCACTGGCGACATTGCCATTAGCAGCTCAATTTATAGCCACTATGCTGGCGAGCATTCCTGCATCCTTTCTTTTGAAAAAAATGGGGCGAAAATACGGCTTTATGTTTGCCGTAATATTTGGACTGGGCGGCGCCACTTTAGCAACCATCGCAATCATTAATAATCAGTTTTGGCTTTTTGTAATGTCGACAGCTTTAATTGGTATATTCAATGGATTTGGCAATTACTTCAGATTTGTTGCCGCAGACTCTGTTGAACACAATCAAAAAAGCAAGGCCATTTCATTTGTTATGGCGGGCGGTTTGCTGGCTGCTTTTCTGGGTCCTAATCTTGCCAATATTTCTCAAGACTGGATAGAGCATGCCCCTTTTGCGGGTAGTTACGCATCATTGTTAGCCGTGTATATCATTGCATTTATTGTTATTTCATTTTTGAAATTACCCGACACCCGTGTAGACATTCAAAATACTTTTGAAAGCCCTCGCTCATTAATGACGATAACCAGACAACCTAAATTCATCATCGCGTTAATATGCGGTATGCTTGGCTATGGTGTAATGTCATTGGTTATGACGGCAACACCACTGGCTATGAATCATAATGCGCACCCATTTAGCGATACTTCATTCGTTATCCAATGGCATATTGTCTGTATGTTTGCTCCATCATTTTTTACTGGATATCTAATTAAACGTTTCGGATTATTCAGCATATTATTCACTGGTACACTATTTGGTTTTGCTTGTGTAACAATAAACCTGGTTGGCACCAGCATTAACCATTTCTGGATTGCTTTAATGCTTCTTGGGCTCAGCTGGAATTTTTTATTCATCGGTGCGACAACCCTGTTAACAGAAACATATAAACCTTCTGAGCGAGCAAAAACCCAGGCCTTTAATGAATTTTTAGTATTTACGACTGTGGCACTAGCTTCACTTTCTGCCGGAGGCCTACAACATCTTTATGGTTGGAAAATGGTGAACATAGGTGTAACACCACTGCTAACGATAATATTAGTTAGTGTTATCTGGCTAAAATTTATCACCGCTTCTGATAAATCCACTGATAAAAAAATAACAAGTAGTGAACCGCAAACATAGCTCTGATAAAAACACATAAGTAAACTATTCTATTTATTCTTTTCTTCAATCCAGCGAGACATAAACTCGGTGCTTCTCATGCTATGATGTTTTAACATAGCACCTGTGAAATTATTCAGTCGATGTGTATCCAGATTATCGCTGATCATTTTTATACGTGCGATTAATTTTTCACCAACATCCTGTTTATTGTATACAGCATTTATTATTTTTATACCATTTTTCTGTGACTGTAGCCAAAGCTCCTTATTTCCATATATATTAATTGCTTTCTTTGCAAACTCAACGGGATCATTTTCTATGGCACCGTTCCATGGATAATCAGCACACATGGATTCAGCACCGATATCAGTAGTAATACTGGGTGTGCCATTGATCATTGCTTCCACCAACTTCCCCTTGATACCAGCCCCAAATCTTAATGGCGCCAGGCAAATCCTTGCCTGCTTTACGACACAATTCGCATTCTCTGCTCTTCCCTTGATTAAAAAGCCATCTTTTTTATTGTTGAGTTGATTAACCTTCTCACTGGCATATGCCCCATAGATATGACACTCGACATCGGGCAGGCTCTTTCTAATAATCGGCCAGATCGTCTTTTTCAGGATCTGTACGGCGTCCCAATTCGGCTCATGTTTAAAATTACCAATAGTAATAAAATGTTGACGTTCTGAGAATTTCGGCCATTCCTTCACAGTTTCTTCACTGATAGTCGGTAACATAAAAGGAACATGATGTAATAACACTAAATCAACATTAAAATACTTTTCTAAAATATCAATTTCTATAGTCGAAATCATGAGTGTCAAATCGCAGCGGTGAATACTGGCCACTTCCCGCTTAGCTACATCACTAAAAAAATCCCTTTTCACTAATTCTCTTTGTTGCTTCAGGGCCAGATGTCTTGCATCACGCAAACAATGCAAATCGACTGTTTCCAGTATTGTTAAGGCCGCAGGACAATGTGTGTCTACACGCCAGCCAAATTGCTCCTCCATCATAAAACGATCATACATCACAATGTCAGGCTGAAATGATGAAATGAAATCATCAAAACTACTACTATTTAATTCAATAGGAATTCGCTGAATACCAATAGATTCAATATCAAACATAAAACTACTGGTTGCAGCTGGACTTGCATAACTTACCTGCCAGCCTTGCGCCATAAACAAGTCGATCAGTTGCATCATACGACTGCCAGCAGCAGACGAGTTTGGTTCTGGCCAGACATAGCCAATAATAAGCACTTTAATCATTAAGGTATAATAACAAAAATTGGGAGACTAGATGGCTAGCCCTTTGTTGAGTAATTTTTCTATTAATTTTCGTCGCTGAATTGCTTTACTGTCACCACCGCCGAAAACCAGTGCACCTGATGAATAACTCCCACCAAAAGTATTCCTCAAATTAACTACTTGCCCTATGCCTTCTATAAACTGCTTTGCATTTAATGGTGATAAGGGGTGTATATAGGCACTCCATAAAATACTTTGGGCGATGGCATACCTTGCATCTAAAGCACTGTCAAAATTAGCTTGCATGAGGCGTTTTAAAATACCATTATCCAGATCTTCCAGTTTTGATACAGGGACCAAAATTCGCATGCGGTCTGCTTTCTCATCTGTAATCACGGTAACTATGACTTTTTCTACTTTAAACTGCCAATACCCTGGCTTACCTTTAGCATTCTCATCAATACGTCTGATCAATTTATCCAGATACGCATTATTCATTTTTGTTTGCGACTGAGTTTCAGTGCGTTTTTCTTTATCAGCTGCAATACTATATGAGGAAATTGACAGGCAATACAATAAAGTTAATAGTATCGAAATGGGTAACTTTTTTAATATGATAAAATACTTCATTAAAATTATTATCTTTTTATTCTAATGCGAAATTTTTAGCTGGTTCTTTACCCTTAAAACTAACCTCAATCACTTCAAAGGTTTCATTCCATGAGAACTTCTTAACCGGCGCAATGAATTTCTTGGTTAACGCAGTAATCTGGCCATCTGAACTGGAATATAAAATAATATTCCCGGTAGGTTCAACTACATATGCCGCATAACTCCCGCTCGGTGAAATAGAGTATTTACTAACCTCACTTAGTTTACGATTCTTATGGTAGAGATACCTGTGCTTACTGGTTTCGTTCGGCGAATCTGCCTGCCTTTCGACTGTCTTAAGTTCGCTAAAACCTGACCCGCGGTCAACACTCTCTGAACTGATCACTTCACCCGCATAGAGTGCGGCTGAAAAAAAGAACAATGTAATAAAACTTGTGATTTTCATTTTTTTACTCGCTTTTCCCTGGCATTATTCATAAGTTATTAGTTAGAATTTTAATGTAATCTTTTGACAAAACTTATCTGCAAAGAATATCGCTTTACAAGAAAAATTCAATACAATATTTGCCAATTTTCACAAAACCTTTTGATTAATGGCTATTATTTACCGACATCGCCAAGCAAGCCTGCCATAAATAGCTTAGCCTGGCGGTCAATTATTATTCCATCGTGCACCAGAAAGACGAGATCTAGTGGCCCATTTTTGAGTGTTTTCACTGCAATATTATCCGGGCTTATCGTATATCGTCCCAATGTGTTCTCTGTTGGCCAGCTAATATCCGTGAATGTCGTATAAATCAGCTCAGAACACACAATTTTGTCACTACTTTCCACGTCAAAATTAAAGTCATATGATTTACCAACCTGACGCAGGGCCAATAAAATTATTTTTGATACGTCTTTCTCACTAGCCCGATTAATCCTCAGAACACCCAGATCATCAATATTCATAAAATCATTTAACAAACTCATCTCAACACCGCTACGCAGCGCTTCAATCACCGCATGCCCACCGCGTATTTGCTGGTGATATTTCCTGACAAGTGGATGGGTCCATATTCCTAGCTGTTTTAACTCTTCTTCTGTGCCAATCCAGATAGCTGCATGCCCCCAATGGCCGGGTATAAACTTGTCCGTTAAACGAAACGGAGTTTTTTCTAGTAAAATATCACCTGCCTTAAGATTTTTTCTGGTCCTCTCAATAACCGCTTGATTCTTATATAACTTACCTTTACGGCTTTCAATTAAGCCAACCGTATTGCCAAACATCATACTAAATATGTTAATACCTTCGCTTCTTAAGCCAATGAGCGTATCGCCTGTAATTGCATCAAGAAATCTCAGCTTGCTTTTCAATACCCTGAATGGCGCAAATTCACGTGTCATTTTATAAGAAGGACTCTGATTTATAAGCAAATCCAAATACGAAAGCGAATCTGATCGACCTGGCTTCATTAATTCACCCTTTCGTTCTTCAAAGTAATGAATAACCCTCCGTACACGGGCCCTGTTTTCGATTGAATTATAGGATAATGTCACTGCTGCCAGCTCGGCATAACCTTTTTTGTAACCCACATCCTCACTATTAAGAAAACGTCGTAGCTTGCTATCTTCTTCAAATATTGAGATGGCAAGTAAATAGTTATCGTATAAAGTGAGCGCTGCAGACAAGGAAAGCATTATGCCCTTTAGACGGTTTTCAGCCGATACCTGCAGGTTACCCCGTGGATCTATCCAACATTCATGCAATTCGGCTACCTTGTATAACCGCTTTCGAAGATTTAAATGTGCAATCAGGCCCTCATTAAGTATTTCCAGGTCTGCCCCAGACAATGGTGAGTTGTTCTTTATTTTTGCTTTGATCAGCTTAGCGACATCAATACTCTGAGTACGGTATACCAACGATTCTTCAATCAGCCTCTGGTAATCCAGAATTTCCTTATCAAGAAGATTAACATCATGACTGCCAGACCTGTGCAATGCATAATGACTTTCACAGCTTTCAGAGCCATAAGCGATGCTTGGTGTGAATAACATGAACGAAAACAACATGGACAGGATGGGTAAAAACGACCCATTTCCAGGACTGAAACAAGACTGCATTGCTTTGGGCAGAATCATTCTAGCAATAACCATCTATTCTTCATAACAGCACCATAAACCACAAAACAACATAACAATCACAGTCCGGGTATTAATAATAAGCCTATATTACACTTTATATAATAGGACATCTTAACTATAGGCCTCAAAACAGGGAAATACATGTAATATAATAAAATTAATTAAGTATTCACTATATCCCATTGTTATTATTAACATAATATATCGACAGAACCATATAAAAATCCAACTATTAAACCATTTCCCCTGATTTTTACGCTCACATAGGTCGATAGCCCCTGGATCTGCTATCATGCGCCACTTTCCTGCATTTACAGAGACAACATAATTCGTGACTTCAACCACCTTTACATCACTGCCTTTATCACCTGAGCTTTTAACAAGCATTAAGTCGCTAGACTATGAAGTTATGACACCTATCCAGGCTCAAAGTTTACCTGTTATTCTCAAGGGCAAAGACTTACTCGCACAGGCAAAAACGGGTAGCGGTAAAACGGCTGCATTTGGAATCGGCCTGATACACAAATTAGACTCACTCACATACCAGACTCAGGCATTAGTGCTTTGTCCGACGCGTGAATTGGCAGATCAGGTAAACACTGAAATTCGCCGACTTGCACGTACGACTGCCAATGTAAAAACACTCACATTATGTGGCGGGCGACCGACTCAACCACAATTAGTCTCACTGGAACGTAACCCACATATCGTCGTTGGAACACCCGGACGCATATTAAAGCATTTAAAAAAAGGATCTTTAGACCTTACCAACCTGACAACGCTGGTTTTAGATGAAGCCGACCGTATGCTCGACATGGGCTTCCAGGAAGACATCATGCAAATTATCAGCATGACACCCAAAAAACGACAAACACTTTTGTTTTCAGCTACGTATCCTGAAGGAATACAATACATCAGTAATACTGTTCAAAATGATCCAGTAGATATTCGGGTTGAAATGCACCATGACAGCAGCAATATAAAACAGATTTTCTACGAAATACAAAAAGGTGAACGCAATAAAGCGTTAACCGGATTACTGCAACATCATCAGCCTCAGTCCAGCGTCATTTTCTGTAATCGTAAAAAACAATGCCAGGAATTAGCAAATGAACTTAATGAACAAGGATTCCATGCCCTGGCATTACATGGCGATCTGGAGCAAAAGGAGCGCGATCAGGTGCTGGTTCAATTTTCCAATAAAAGCTGCTCTATCCTTATCGCAACTGATGTTGCCGCACGTGGGCTGGATATAAAAGATTTAGAAGCTGTTATTAACTTTGAACTATCACCTGATCCGGAAATTCATATTCACCGTATAGGAAGGACAGGACGTGCCGGGAACCAGGGATTAGCTATCAGTTTATTCACAGCGTCTGAAAAATTTAGAATTGAGGATATAGAGGAGTATCAAAACAGCCAGGTTAATATTGATAAAATATCATCACTCGAGCCACGTGAACATTTTAAGCTATCCCCTCCCATGGTCACACTGAGCATCAATGCCGGACGTAAAAATAAAGTGCGTGCTGGCGATCTATTGGGTGCATTAACTGCAAACAGTGAATTGACCGGAAAACAAATCGGCAAGATTGATGTGTTTGATAACCTGTCTTATGTAGCTGTTGATCGCTCTATCGCCAGGCAAGCATTAAAAATATTATCTGACGGAAAAATCAAAGGGCGAAAATACCGAATCCTGAAACTCGGCTAGTCATATTCAAATATATTAGTATTATGTTTTATGCCTCTGATACGCCGCTGCCAATTTCTCATCATACCTGTTTTTCTTGTAAGCTGGCCCGTTATATCCTCTAGCAAATTTAGCCCAGTCTAATGCTCTCAGATGCCTTACAAGATTATTGATTTCCAGAAATTTAGCAAAGGCGCGTAAATGTTCATTCTCACTTTTATAGTTTTTACTGACAAAATTCTTGATGCTTGCATAACCAAGACTTTCCCAATGATATCCCATAATCTGAAATAAACCCCAGGAGGCAGATTCCAACGCAGCCTCTTCATGAATATTCCTGGCTTGATCCAGTCGCGCATATTGATCTTCTTTGTAATATTTTCGAACATCGTTTGTCCACTTCGGGTACAGGATATTCTCATTACCTTGCCTGTACTGTCCGGGTTCAATTCCATACTTCTTTAAACGCTTCCAGAAAGTGTGGCCTTCAAACAGGATCTTGGGTCTCAGTCCATGGAAACCAGACCCACCCGCCTCAACTTCACGCACCGCGCTGACTGCTGCCGATTCAACTCCCAAATCTTTCGCGACCTTATCTATGTCTTTCTGCGAAAGAAATTTATTCGTCATCTCCTGGAAGTATTCAGGGAACATTAACGTAAACTTTATCCAGGTCTTCGTTCCAACCACGCCGTCGATGAACATTCCGTTTTGTTTCTGAAAATCGCGTACTGCTTTATCTGTAGAAGGTCCGAAATCACCATCAATGCTGATGTTATAACCTGCCTCACACAACAATTCCTGCAGCAGAATCGTAACACCATGTTGGCGTGTACCTTTCTTAATGGTTTCCATGTGCATCACTCTCCATATCCAAGGTTTGTTTGATTAACTTAGGTGAATACCTTTAAAGCAAGTCTTACTTATCGAGCTCATACATTAACTCGAATTTATCAGCACTGACACAGTAAGCATCGGTACCATCTTCATTATTATAAACCAGGTAGTCACCTTGCTTATAATGAGACTGTCCTTCTTTAGTTTTCACGCTACCTGACTGGCTTGCAACTTCTGCCCAGATGGGGCTGGTCTTTACATATTTTCCATCACCCAGGTTTTGATATGTCTGTGTAAACGTTTCTCCATCGACAGTGTAGATATCCCCGTCATTATCAACCAGCCAGTCACCGCGTTTGCAACTCTGTGTAGCGCCCCATTTTTTGTAGGTAAATCCATCCGTATCGACTGCCAGACGCACAGCAATCACAAATTGATTTGCCTTCTTTTTATATCGTCGACGAGTCTGCATAGTACTGAGCATACCACTTTTTATATTTGGTTGAAAAAGCCACCCCCAAACCATGCTGACGTTTGTATGTCGTCAAACGCTTTCCTGTTTATTCAATATCGAAGTTAGCATTAAAATGACTGCCCTCAATTTTTTCCGCAACTGCCTGACCAACCTTAATCAAGGCATCCATATTCTCTGCCCGGTCCATCTCCGTAATAGATTCAATTTGTTCTTCGTTAAGACCCAGCTCCTTAAGCCAGGTCTCGTCGAAGTCGGCGTCATAACGTAAATAGGTCAACAATGGGTCACCACAGAGATTATCACCACTCAAATCTCCTATCTCACTATCGATCTTGTGCGCCGTCACGCTCGATGACATCCACTGCAACATTAGTTCATTCAAGGCACTGGCATCATCCATAAGTGACGAGAGTCCACGCACGCCGAGCTCAACCGCTTTCATGCCCATAACCTCCTCTGAATCGAGCTTTAATGCTTTCGAGCCCGTACCAAGTGATACGATCATGAGCTGGTCAGCACCCGTGGGCCAGCACAATTTATGACCTTTGAGGGTGGCAAGCATCAATAATTGCAACGCAGGATTGTTATGCGGACTAACGCCGCCATCGACAAAAGCTCCTTCCATGTCATCAGCCACACTGATTTTTTCGGGCTCAAAATAGGTCGGTGCTGCCGTACTCGCTCGCACCACATCGCGCAACAGATAGTCCTTGTTCGGCGTATAATTGACTTCAGGAACTCCACCAAAGTACCGCCCTTTGGGATTATTGTGAATAATCCAGGGGCTGCCAGTATCAAGACGTTTGGCCACAACAGCTAAACCGGTCTGAAGCTCTGACCCACCGAGTCGTATGTCTCCATACTCACGTTCAAGTGCTTCTTTCACCGGTTTTGCCGAGAACTTGGGTCGTAACAATCCTTTGCGAAAAAAACTTGATTGAAAAATAGAGTTACCCAACTCATCGTAAAGTGCTTCGATGCGATCCACTGACCAACCGAGAGCCAGCGCGGATGCAATAATAGCACCCGTAGAAGTACCACCAATGAGATCGAAGTAGTCGGCAAGCACAATAGAATCATCATCTGCACGATCACGTATAATTGTTTCAATCCGCCTCAATAGTTGCAAAGTAAGAATGCCACGTATACCTCCACCATCCAGGGCAAGGATGCGTTTCGGACCAGGGCCAAACAAATGTGTATTCAGATCTTTTCGTATCATCGTGTTTCTTCCTCCATGTAATCACTCATTGAATTTTTCAATACATACTTACTACGTGGCTAAATACTAATCTTTGATTAGATAAATAGCACAAACTATACACCTACAGTTTCTTCGAACAACGAAAGTTACTTAACATTCTCTTTATATTAGGGTGGCTTATTTTGTTTACACTTATTTGATATGTCGCCTTTGCTTTACCCGATTCAAATGTGGAATCAAAACCCCTGCGTTTACGATTTAGCAAGATTTTCGCACGATCCAATAATCGAAACCATGCCCATGGCCCTTCTTCAGTCTGACTATTCGTTTCACCTGATTGTTGTGTAAAAGTAATTCGAGCCAGACCATCTTGACCAGGCGACGGCCAATAAACATTATTCACGCGCCTCGGGCCATGCCGATAACTAACTTTCTGACCATTAATATCCAGGTCCAGCCGTGAAACCAGAGGGCTAAGGTATACAGGTTTCAAACTAAAGCTAATCCTTAATTTACCATCACTCTGGAAAAAGGTATCCCGAATTTTGGCTGCACGTTGAAATTGACTCAATGATCGTCTCAAAAAACCCGGCGAGGCATCCGTTTCATTTTTCAGTTTCCATCTGAATCGACCAGTAGTATCAATATAGTACTTTAAATTTTTATTAAAAAAATCATCAATTACGCCACCCGGCCGAAAAAAGTTTTCAAAATCTTGTAGTGCAATATCCTGAGTACTTTTTCTATTGAAAGGGTAATGATTCGTTATGATAGCATTACATTGTGTATAAACATCTGTTTGCCATTTTTTATTTAGCCTGGTCCGCAAATCGCCTGTTTTCAGTAACTTGCTTTCTCTAACAACCTGGTACATCAGGTTGTTTAGCGGTGATGGATAACGCTTCGCCTCAGTTTGTAATCGTCTTAATATGTTACTTTCCATATTGGGATTATCTTTGGTTGACTGAAAATGGTCCTTCAACTCAGACAACATTATAAGCAATCGATCCAGAGAAATCTCACCGTCTCCCTTACTGTGAGCCAATTGATTCAAACTATTGAAATAATCATGTATAGGTTTACCGGGCGATTCAATCTCACTTAATTTCTTTAGATCAGCGATTTTGCTGGAATATATATTACCTTGCCCACTTTGTTTCAACGCGACCTTGTGTGCCTTCTTAACCAACTTTCCAGCAGTATCCGATTGGACACTAAAAGAAGTATTCTGCTTTACTACTTGAAGCATTCTACGCAAAGGTGAATCTGACCCTGATAATTCATTTAATACTTCTGTTGCATGTGTGACATTTTTAAACGTAACAATGCGTAGTTTCCAGAGTAGTTTTTTCCAATATTTAATATAGTCATTTACATATAACTGATGGACATCTTTATATAATTTCTCGAATTCATTTTTACTAATCCCCTCTGAATCGTTGCGCAATACCCAGCTATCATAGCGAACCTGCTCAATAAACCTACTCCTGTTACGAGAATAAACTTGCGTAAAATACCCCTTAGTAAACCTCACTGGAACCCTACCAGTAGCTCGCCTGAATACGCCACTGCCATTTGGTCCGACCACGTCACGTATGGTCACGTCACGTATAATCATATCACTTGATGGATTATCATTTTTAAACAAATTGTCGTGCTTAAACCCGCTGTACACTAATTTCGCTAAAGGTATTTTAGCAAGTTTATCACGCGCGATACGCACTACCTGCTCATCCAGGATCACCGGCTTGAAACCTGAATAAAGCAGTTGATCCAGATGTGTGCGCAGTTGCGCTTGCATGGCTTTATTCCCACCATAATCTGCAGACCAACTGAGATCCATCCAGGTCTTCATCATTTCAGCGTCCAAACGCGCGGGAGCTCCAAGCATCAGATATATTTTTAAACCTTTAAAGCGGAAGTCTGCACCACCCACATTACTATTAATCTGGTCTTCAAGACGACTGGTAATGTGCACAAGAAATAACTTTTTTAGCTCACGCTGATATGCCGTGGTAGCTGCTGCTATAAGTTTTTCACCTTGATATAACCCCATACCCATCAATATAGGTACTTGTCCTTCAAATTGACTAAACATAGTCACCATTGAATACAGCTTATTTAAACGTATTAATATTTTTTCTATCTCGACATCAGTTGCCTGAATATCTGGCAACTTTTTATAGTCTGCAATCTTATCTTCCATTCGGTCGATCAAAACCTGATTACGTGTAAAACTGGTACTCCAGACAAGAACAAGCAAGACAGCTGCAGACAGCGTGAAAAAACTGATGGCGAATTGTCTGACACTAAACACTGTCAGACCAAGCTGTTGGCTTACTTTTATTATTACTGGTATAAAGCCAATTATTATCATTAACAAACGAGATGCTATAGTTTCTAGAGGACGTGCATCGTTGATTGCGACTAACGGACCAAAAAACCACACGCACAAAGCGAAACATATAAAAATGAAAATAATAAGCATCATCCGGCGCGTATGGCTCATCATTTTTTCCCACCAGTATTTTTCAACGTCACTTGTTCTCTCCCTGATCTTGCACTAAACCCTTTTCTACGTCATCAACTGTCGAATCCTCAACGTTTCTACCGATAGTAGTCAACTCATCCAGTACAGGCTCAACTGCTTTTACCAGCGAATATTTAAGAAAAATGAATGTTGCTAGCAGTAGTAATACGATGATGAACGCAAGCCATAACTGTCTACTGTATCCTTCGCGCGATTGTTTTTTCTTTTTCTCCGCCTCGCGCCGCTTAGCCTCCTTCTTCCGAGCAACCTCGCGAACTGCACTGCTCTGCTCAAGGAAATTCATTGCTGACGCGTAACCCGCTTGATAGCGAGAAGCCCAGAATTCGTTCGGTTGATTTTGGTCACGCCATTCCAGAACATGTTGAAGCTCCGGATCCTGATACAAACTGGCCTGACCTGCTTTGTACAGAGCTGCCGTATCAACCAAACGACGATACATTCTGGCTGAATGTGCCTCTTCATCCGCCCAGGTATTAAGTCGATGCCATACCCGCATCAGACTCTCGTGCGAGATGTCGATCACGGTATCTTTTTCTAAGGCCTCTCCGGCCGGTGGCATTAAAAAGGAACGACTGGGCTGACGAAATGCGTCGATCACTGCCGTGACTTCCTCGACTGTGGCGTCAGACAACGCACACAAGGTGCCTAATGTTGTCGGCCGACGCACGCCACGCGGATCGGTTGCCTTATCAGTGAGCGCCTTGAACATTTTCTCGCAAACCAGCTGCAGTCGTTCACTTGCTAATTCGGCATAAGCCTTCTCAGCATGCTGATCCAGTGCATGACTCATAGTACCTATGGACTGATAATGAGTCAGATTCAGTGGATCATTGTCAGCGCCTTCATTTTGCCAGCAATTCCAGGTTCGGTGCATTGCGTGCTGCAAGATAGATAATTGATCAGGATTGTCACCGACGTCATTAACCAGACGCGTTAACAACACCGGCGATAATATTGCTCCACTGACATGAACAGGGCCACTAATTGCGGCACGTCGTTCGTCGCGAGTCTTGCGCGGCACCAGGTACTGCCCGGCGTTGATAGCCTCTGCCAGACCAGGATAACGGGCGCAGTCTCCAAGAAAATCTGAGCGCATGGTCAGAACCACGTAAATGGGATAGTCCGTCTGTTTCATGGCTTCCAGCAGCAAATTCACGAACGCACGAACTTCTTCTTTCACATCATGAATGCTCTCTTGCCCTTCAGCCGCCAATTGCCTGTAACGGAACAGCTCTTCAAACTGATCCACCACCACGAGTAGATTTACATTCTTATCCAGTTGAGCTTGTTCAAAGATATCGATCAAACCCAACTTGCTCATGCGTAGTGTCGTATCAACAATCGCTTCCAACGACAGGCCTCCTGCATGGAAATCGCTGAATAAAACACCGTCTTGCGCCAGGGCACCTGCCATCGCCGCCAAAGGATCACCTCCAGGCCGGAACTGAGCCATGCGCCAGGACGTGCCGGCATGGGCCATCAATCCCCTGTGTAAGGCCGGACGCAGCCCGCAATTAACTAACGAAGACTTGCCACAACCGGAAGTACCAACCACCGCGAGGAAGTGAGTAGATGCCAGTTTGTCGACCATTGCATCTACCTGGCTTTCTCGACCAAAAAACAGGTACTCTTCTTCTTCCCGGAACGGCCTCAGGCCTGGAAAAGGGTTACGTTGCTCACCAAGGGTTGTTGCACTCATGGTGTCGTCCCGTTCGTGTTAATAGACTGTACAAATTCACCCATCTCTGACTCTGAAAAGCCAGCCAGACCATTGATCAAGTTGGGTTCTTCCAGATCGATGAGGTCTTGTTTATCACTCGTTTCCGGAGTCGCCAGGTAAGTGTAGCTTGTTAGTAAGGGTTTACCTTCTCGGTAGCCCGGCATTTTTTTCAGTTCGTTGTCAAGGGTACGTTTCCACGCCTCATCACCAGCGCCATAAAAGAGAATAACGGCATCACAACTGCTCAACATTTGCTGATTTGCTTTACGGACTGCTGCGGCATCACCTTCAAAGGCTGGTATGGCAATTTCGAATCCCTGGTCTCGGCAAAACTTGCGAATGGGTAACGTGGCTTTACGGTCTTTCTCATCACAAATCAGGTAAATGTGCCTGGATTTATCAACAGTAATATCTTGTTTATCAGTTTGTAGAAACCGTGGCTCTTTCAGTTTCTGTAACGTAGTATGAATAGAATTTTTCAGAGCCTCGATATCACCTGTAATTAGGTCCGCACCCCATTGCACTTCGGCATTCAAGTGTAATGTTTCGATAAACGCTTGCTGTTGGTCCTGCTCTGAATGTGTACCCTCAGGTAACCAGATCAAGCGCGAAAAATCTCCACTCTTGCACCGCTCAACGGCAAGCTCATTTTGTAACACAACGACTGATTTCTGGCTGGGGCCATCAGGCACAGCGCCGTAGGCAGAACCAACCAGATGGATGGCTAGATGACAGCGCTCTAACAGGCCCGCCACTGCTACCTTATACTCTGACTCGTCCATGGGTAACTGCTGATCAGGTAACACAACATACCCATGCCGCTGCAACTCCCCTTCAAGGATTTCCCGTGTCTTTTTCTGGTCATAACTGCATTCGGCAAGATAAATTAGCGTTTTATCTGTTTCTTGACCCTGCTGATCAGCATCACCAGAATCAGTATCGACGTCCAGCGTCTTCAATAATTGCGATATATCCCACGCCAGTTTACCGACCTTACGGTTATAATCCTGAGCATACTTCTCACCGTAGGCCGGGTCCAGCTCCAGGGGTGAATTATCTTCAAAGGTATAAAACTCATAACCAAGCACGTCTTGCATCACTGCAGGCAAAGACGCCTCTGTGTCGACCGGTGATTTCAGTATCTTGAATAAACGGGCCTTGTTTTCAATCATCATTCCGCCGTTTTGCTGCGCACATTTGCAGAATTCGGCGACTTCCTTATTGCACCATTCCGAATTGAGATAACGAGGCGTCAGCACTGAAACCAACACAGCGGTCTGTGTGAATTGATCGGTAATCTCATCAGCAAAGATATCGTTTCCTTGCAATTTTTCATCACGCCATATTCTGGCCGTACCACCCAAACGCATACTCAGAAGCGCTTCCAGTGAAACATGAAAACGGGTGATCCAACCCTGCTGCTCAGGTGTTAAGGGTTGATTATCGATATGGGCATAACTGATGAAAAGATCTTTCGCAAATTGCATCCTGCTATCCTGTTTCGCTTATAAAGATAAGAATAAGAGTCCTTTTAACTAAAGTCCACCGTTATTAACGACTGTTCACAACATTCATTATATAAATATCCGAAGATAACCAGTTTTATTTAGCTTTATCCTTTTTCCAGTAATGTTTGACGAAATACTGAAATTCACGCTCCCTGTCTCCTTTTACATACATTACAAAATGACTATCGTCATGGCGCGTTACTTTTATTGAGCTCGTATTTTCCTTATCTGGTATATATTGTATATTTGCAATATCACTGAATTTGGCCACTTCCTTATTCAGAGCACCAGTTTCCTCATCCTTCCAGTAAGCAAACACACCCGTACTGCTTAGACCATTACCCTCTGTCTTGAAACTGAACACAGCATCTGAATAAAACAGAATTAATTTCTCATCAGGCGATAATATACCAATTCGTTGCATGAATTTTCTGTCATGATCCCAAAGCTTGTCGCCATCAATAACTTCACTGTTAGGGATAAGATTGACACTTGTTGAAATATCCATGCCAATGAATAGCGTGAATAACGTAATAAAAATAAAATGTCGTGGTCTCCACCTGGAGTTAAATTCAAAATATTTGTCCGTTACTGGCACAACATGATTGATTTTTTCTACAAAAGGCAGGATACAAGCCGGCGCCAGAAAAAGACCAATATAAGACACCACATGATCATTATTACCGAGAATCATTAACGCAAAAAACATAATGGCCAGAAATGCATAACGGATATTACGATTACGTGAATACACTTCATGAGCAAAAGCGTCATCCCTACTAAAAGTTTTGTAAAATGGATAAAACCATAATGACTGAAACAAGGCCCTGCCCCAGGGAATAATCTTTGAGTGCTCTCTGGATTTAACATAAACCCAATTTTTATAGAACCAGTACATTGAATACAGACCCCCTGTAAAAACAGACAGAAGATAAAACTTCAGGCTCGACACGGGATAATAGTGATTCCTGCTAGCATCTGGCGAGCACTTCTGATTCAGTCGATACTCAATAATGGTATAAACTAACAATAGCGATATAATCGCTATAATGATCAAGAATAAATAGAAGTCGTCCAGCCAGCCGACATCATCAATCACGCCATTATTGGCATATCCTAAATAAATATTATACTCAAGATGATCTTTAATATCGTTTGTAGCCTTGATGTACGCCGCAATATCTTTTGTATCAATATACTTCGTTAAAGTTTCAAACCGAAATTGTAACTGCAGCTTACGTTCTTCTTTATTATATTTGATGGTTTGATGGAAATTAAAAAAAGGATTGTTTAGATCGACCACCTCCTCGTCTATACTCCATTTAGATGGTAATAACACTGTGATATTCTGCTGCAAATTAACAGGGTAAGTATATTCGTAAGGTGATATTCTATTTCTAACCTTGGGTTTTTTTATATAGGAACTAATCGCATTGTTATAAAAAAAAGCATAATGCCTTTTTTCTTCTTTGTAATTCTTCCAGAAATTCGGAATAGCATAGGTTTCTACTACACTGACTTGATTAAGCTTCTTATTGTCACTTATCTCTACTTCCTTAACTAATTTAATATCACTATAATAATTTGCATAGTAATCAATATATTCCTTAACAATTTTCTTTTTTCCCTTGGAATTCAACCTTCTCCTGAATCGCTCTGCATCCGCACCGACTAGAGTGCTACGAACTACATAGCTAGCCTGTTTGTTAACACCAGCTGTAAGATCAAACACCTCATCATAGATAATTTTTTTATTCGATCTGGCTTGTTGCATTTTACTTAGTGAAGTATTATCTCGCTTCAATACAAGTGCCAGGCCATAATCAGGCTGCATAATTTTATCCAGGGTGCTGGCCTGATTGTTGGTTGTGGTTTCAAGCCAGTAAGGCACATCATTAAGGATTGCTTTAACTAACACATGATTAAAGGCATCTAGCCTTGGACCATCCTTGTCTATGCTTTCACCGTAATCAGTATTTGCAAATGCTGCATAGGCCTCAATATCCAATGCCTTAAACAGTGATAACAGAAGATAAGTCTTATCTTTGCAATCGCCATACCGGCGCCGCACAGTCTCAAGCGGTGAAGATGGAACAAAACTGCCAGCACCTACCTCAATACCAACGTAACGAATTTCATCCTGTACATAATGTAATGCCGCAGAAGCCTGTTCTAATTTAGTTTTGTAGTCCTTACGTATCTGACTAACAATCGAATTCAGGCCAGCTGTAATATTTTTATCAACCTTGTAAAACTGCTTACCCCAGTCAATCACATGTCCCCATGATTCAGAACCACTGAATACCACTCTATCCCATGGTTTATACCAATCTGGTGTTTGGCTATCGACAAACTTGACCGGCTGATGACTCAATTCAATACGGTATTCACGGAAACCGGCGTGATCTTCTTTTTTTATTATATTTTTAACATCCTGACTAGCTGTAATGGTTATTGGCAACTCTTTTGGCCATACCATTCGATAAGTTTGTTTGCTAACGGGCACCATCCACTGCAAATAGACATACTCACTTACAACACCCTGATATGCTGGATTTTGCCCTCGAATACTGTAACTATATTCAAGAATATCACCCTTCCTGATGTCTTCCAGCAATACAGTAGCCGTCCAGCGCCCATCGTATATGAAATTTTCAAGATCTTTTTCACGCTGTAATAATTTAATTTTATCTTTTATCGACTGACGTAACGCCTTACCGTCTCTCCATATAATCACCTCATGCATTGTCAATGATTGAAATTCGGGGGAAAACGTCATAGATATCCTTGAATTATCCTCGACCCCTTCTTCATTTAATAATTTGATTACATAGTGTTTATAATTGTCGTTTGAAGTTAAAACATTGTATTGCTCGTCAACAAGCAGATAGTACTCACCACCCCTGGCCGCTGTTGTGTTTTTGATATCGTCGGCATCATGCTCAATCTTCTCAACCCAGTTAGATGGTGGTGCGACAGCCACCTCAGGAGGTGACGCTGCATATAATGGATTTATAAGACTTGTAAATATGAGCAAGAAATAAAAAATCTTCAATTTTGTTTGTTTGAAATTCATAATATATTATTATTTTAGTTATTTTAATAATTCACGCTGTCATACCTCATTCTATAACAGAGTGTTATGGTTTTACAAAGAAACCTTAATCCAATAATAGTATGGATTTATTCTTTAACTCCACCCTGCCATATTTCGTCATAATTGATCATATCAAAGCCATATTGGCATGCTTAAATATTGGCATAATTATTACGGGAGATACCAATGGAAGCTCTGCTACGCTCAATTCGTAACTGGTTAATCAATTCAGCCTTTTTACGTGTACTGTTTATTAGTTTTGTCATGTTATTATTGCAAATACCAATTGAAATGATTAATTCGCAAGTAAGTGAACGCAATCTAACTCGATTACAAGCTGTTAAAGACGTGACCTCTAAATGGGGTTATGGCCAAAACATCACAGGCCCGAGACTGGTTATCCCCTATTTCCAGATAAAAACATTAACTAAATCAAACGGAAAAACCGAGCAGATACGCAACAAACTTTATGCCAGCTTTTTACCCGAAAGTTACAAATTTAATGCCAATATAGAAAATGAAACACGTTACAGAGGTATGTTTGAAGTTCCTCTATACCAAACTGCAATTAATATCAAAGGTCATTTCAGCAAACCTGATTTCAACCGTTGGGGCATAGACCCGAAACTTGTTATTTGGAAAGAAGCTGAAGTCATACTCGGCATCACTGATGCACGCGGGATTCAAAAACAAACACATGTAATTTGGAACGATAAAACCTATGCATTCGAGCCTGGCATGGGTAAATCAGCATTGAATGAACAGGGTTTTCATACACCACTCGCCGACAGCTTCAGCAAAGACACCTATAATTACGATATTAAAATTGTTCTTAATGGTAGCGAGCAACTCTTTGTTGCACCCATCGGTAAGACCTCCAGTATAAAAATGACTTCTGGCTGGCCTGACCCCAGTTTCCAGGGTTATATTTTACCAAGTAAGAGAACAATCACTACTGATGGTTTCAATGCCGAATGGGAGGTTACTTCAATCAGTCGCCAGTACCCACAAGCATGGCTGCAAAATAAATTCGATTATAATAAAATCAAGAACTCTCTCGTTGGTGTGAAATTTATATCACCAATAGATAATTACCGCATGACCGAACGCAGTATAAAATACGTTATGCTGTTCCTGCTATTCACATTTGCAGTCATCTGGTTAATGGAAGTTATTGCAAACGTGCGAGTGCACTTATTACAGTACTTGTTACTTGGTTTAGGCTTATGTTTGTTCTACTTGTTGCTATTGGCTTTTTCTGAACACATAGGTTTTTTTGCCGCTTATGTCATTTCCAGCCTGGCAGTCATTACCATGATAAGTAGTTATTCCTTGTCCGTACTCAAAACCGGCAAACGTGCAGGCATTGTTGGTGCTGGCGTTATGGCACTGTATGTCTATCTGTATTCACTCTTGCAGGAGCAAAATTATTCATTACTCTTCGGATCTATCGGCGTGTTTATAGCATTGGCAGCAGTTATGTATATAACTCGCAATATAGACTGGTTTACACCGGGCAGTATAAGCAGCGATCAACCAGAATCATCAACACCTGATTAATGTAATAAATTAGATCGTGCCTGGGCCGGAATCGACCCGGCACGATGCATTCATCGTAAGATTGTCTTACCAAGACACCAAATTTTGGTAGTCTACCTCCTATCGCATTGCAATAAGTTTACGTGTCTTTTCTTCGTAATACGTACCAGGTTAACAGAAAGAATATCAACCCCAGCCCACCAACAAATAGAGCATCCAGTGTAACCGTATTCGTCAACGAACCAAATATTTGACCACTCTTGTAATCATCAAGAAAAGAATGATTCAATGCTTCCACTGCATTCACCGATTTACCCTGCATATGGGTTGTTGTGCCAAGGACTTTGCCGCTCGCATCAGTGGTCGTATTGATAACGGTTTGCTCAACATAAATATCTTCCTGGATCAGGTGAAAACCTTCTGTACCCCAGCGAGCAAGGGTTAACCAACTAAAAACCTCTACTCCCCAGTTCGAAATTTTGGCAATAAAACCGGCAAGAATAATTTGTGGAATTAACACAATGGGTACCAGAGTCATGACCTTTTCAGTCGTACTAGTAGCGGCACTCAGCAACAAGCCCATCAACGTTGCCGCAGTAGAAAGAAATACCATCCAGCCAATCGCAGCAATGGAGTTGTTCCAGACAGGATCGATATCTGAAATAACAATATCTGAAAAACGTATACTCAAAATAGCAATAAAAATGACGGCCTGTACAAGTGCAAATAAAGTCAAAACAGTCAATTTTGAAAATATATAAGGAACAATTTTCAGATTAAACATGCGTTCTCTGCGATAAATAGGAAGTTCACCCACAATTTCACGTGAAGCATTACTGGCCCCGAACCATATGGCCGTAATACTAATAAGAAAAGGCACTGCCGGAACAATATCCTGAAAAATAAAACACAATAGCAGTGCAATAATAGGTGCCTGTGCAAGAAGAATGGCAGTATTGATCCTGTCATTAACCTTGATATTAAAATAGCGCCGGGTAAGCCAGAAATACTGACGTATAGCGGATGTTTTAAGATGCTTGGATTGAGTCGTTTCAACTATATCTTGTGTTGCATCGACAGAAGCCTGGTTTCTTCGATGTTGCATGATCCAGTTCTTGGCTTTGTTTCCAGTAATGCCAGCAAATACCTCGACAGCACTGTCGACGCCGAAATAACCTTTATATTCTGCGATCTGGCCATAATAGACCATGTGACCGCCCTCAGCCATGAAGATAACTGAATCCATATAGGCCAGATCTTCCGGCTTATGTGTAACCATAATGACCGTTGTGCCTTTATCTGAAAGACGTCTCAGTGTGTCCAGAAACCCTTCTATCGTTTGTGGATCCAGAGGTGAAGTCGGCTCATCCATAAAAAGTATCAAAGGATCGGTAAGCAATTCGACTGCAATTGAAACGCGTTTGCGTTGACCACCCGAAATCTTACCTACTCTGCTCTTACGAATTTTTTCAATATTAAGATCATCCAGAATTTGATCAATTTTACGCTTAATTTCATCATTTTCAGGATTGGACATACGTAACTTTGCTGCAAAAAAAAGTGACTCTTCAACAGTCAATTCCTGATGCACAATATCATCCTGTGGTACATATCCAATCCTGGGTTTGAGGTACTCATAATTACTGGTCAATTCAAGGTCATGTATATATACACGACCACTGCTTGATCGATCATCACCATTTAGTACTTTCATTAAAGTTGATTTACCACATCCGGAAGGCCCCATGATCGCAAGCAAACTCTGCGCGGGAATAGTAATACTGGTTTCATGCAGACCAACATAACCATTCGGGTATTGCTTTACGATATGCTCGGCACGGATCGCAAATTCATTACGAATATCCTGTGGCATACCTTTAAGTGAAAGTCGGAAGTCACCAATCAGAATGATGTCATCTGGATGCAGCTCGATGCGTTCATGTATTTTTTCGCCATTTACATAAATACCATTAGTCGAATCAAGATCCGTAATCTGGCATTTACCATGCTTGTTTTTTTCAATCAGCGCATGCTGTCTGGAAATCGTATCGTCTGAAATCACGATATCACAATCATCGTTTCGGCCAATGATTACTCTGTCTTTGGTTTGCAACACATCAAAAATACTTTTCTGATCGATCGACTGTTCATTTGCAGACGGTAACACTGACGTTTTTTCTTTTGTGAACCGATCCGACTCCACTTCCAACAACCATGTTTGATCATCAATGGCAAAAGATATGATCATTTTCGAATCAATAGGCACCGCTTCATCAACTGGAATGGCTACATTATTGAGATATGTACCATTAGTACTCCCCAGATCGGTTAAAAACAAAGAACCATAACCGTCTCCATAAATGGATGCATGGCGACGAGAAACGATAGACGAAGGAATTTCAATATCAACAGGGTCAGATGCAGCGCCATTACCAATTAAAATCGTAAAGGCCTCATCCATTGGTATGGCGATTTTCTCGGAAGTAACTCCATCCTTGATAAGCAGTAATTTTACCATTGATCCATGTGCCTTATTCTTATTTAGGTCAGCGCAACTGGTTATAATTCTTTATATCAAATAATTGATCATCATTCTATCGCTTTTCCTATACAGGGAAATATAACTTGCGATCTACAAATCATGTACCAACCTGAAACCTTGATTATGACTTCGAGTGTCAGGTGTATTTTTAAGGCGAAATGCAGAGCGCATGAATTTCGGCATAAGATACCATCCACCACCACGATAAACGCGACGCTCACAATCACCACTTGCCCATGCAATTCCGCTTACAGGTGCGCCTTCATATGATTGATTCCAGCAATCCTGCGTCCATTCCCAGACATTTCCATGCATATCGTGTAAACCAAATTTATTCGCCGGGAATGAACCGACAGGTGCTGAATTTTCCCATTGATCACGCCCACTAACCAAACCACCACAACATTTTTCTTTTCCATAATTTGCATAGTCATGACTCGCAGCATTACCCCATGGGTAATCTGTTGTGCTACCCGCCCTTGCTGCGTACTCCCACTCCGCCTCGCTTGGCAATCTGTATTTCTTACCTGTCTTGTTACTTAACCATTTTGCATATCGGGTTGCGTCATTCCAACTAACATTAATGACAGGCTTGTTACCCCTGTCCCAACCTTCATCTTTCGGTTTATTATTACCGGTTGCTTCTGCGAATTTATCGTACTCAGCAAAGGTGACTTCATATTTACTCATTGCAAATGAGTTTATCGTAACAAGGTGTACGGGTTTTTCCTCGCTTCGGCCTGTATCATTTAAATCACCCATTTGCATTCTGCCAGCCGGAATTACAATCATCACGGGCTCGTAGGAAAGCTTAGACATCACTGGTTTAGATTGTATCGATTGTATTGGGAGTAGCTCTCTTTTTTTACTGACAACTTCTTCAGAAACAGGTGAACGTTGACTTAACCATGTACCTGTCATAATGACCCCAACACATACCACAACCACACTGGCAATGATCATCTTTTTGCTCGAATGTATTGCAGTCTTTCCAGGTTGTGCATTATTAATCGTATTATCTTTAATACTGCCAAATAATGCTTCTGACCAATTACCGACCGATTGTGGCCGGTCACCTTCATCAACCATGATGGCCCAATCAATTGATTCAAGCAGGTCATGGTTATACATGCCTTTGCCTATATCAACAGCAGGCTTCATATCTTCATCAAATTGCTTTTTTTTATGCAGACGTGCACGTGCGATGGCATCAATAAGATCCCTATCCGATTGGCCACTCACACAGCGGTATGCCACCATGCCTAACGAATATATATCAGTCCAGGGACCAATATCATCGACTACCTGAGTATACTGTTCAACGGGTGCATAACCTGGCGTCAGGATCGTTGTAATACTTTCTGATCGCTTACCTATAGCAGCACGTGCCGCGCCAAAATCAAGCAGAATAGGACTACCATCCGGTTTGATCATGATGTTGCCGGGTTTTATATCACGGTGAACAAAACCTTCACGGTGAACAACTTCCAAACCGGATGTAAGCGCCCTGAGCAGGTTGGTTAATTCTGATTCAGATAGCTGTTTATCGCGTTTTAATTTTGCAGATAAGGTTTCACCTTCAATATATTCCAGCACCATATAGGCAGTGCCATTTGATCGAAAGAAACGAAAGACTGCATTCAGGTGCGGATGACTGAAGGTTGCCAGGGTTTTGGCCTCATCCAGGAAACGCTCCAGCCCCCAGTCAAACTCTTCTTTATCATTACTGGATTTGGGTAAAACCGAATTATCGTCGACTCTGACCGAAAATTCATTCGGCATGTATTCTTTAATCGCAAAACACTTACCGAGTTCATCGGTATCCCTGGCAAAATACGTAATACCAAAGCCACCTACTCCCAGCACCCTTTCTATTCGATAACCTTCCAATATTGTACCTTCTGGTAAGGCATACAGGTGGTCTTGCATGTTTCACATCCCTTGATTTTTTATTTTTAATTATTTTTTTAGCAATATATCATGATTAACAGACTAATTAGTGTATTGCTCTATATACAGCAATATTAAATACTAGTTAACAATTATTAGTATAAAATATCAAATAAATAATCAATAACTTATAGAGCGATACAGGTCAAATACAATACACATAGGGAATCATCATATTAATTCAAAAAGTAAACTACACAACAATCTTAATATAAAGTAAGATTTGTCCTTAATATCATAAAATAATAATTAGTATGGATACGAATTTACGCTATAACTCACTGATATAAAAACATATCATCACGCGGTTATAACTGATAACGACTGATAAACACTCGCATGCATACAGCAAATATACGAATTCAGGTATTTTTTCTTTAAATTCCTGGTTTTCAGTATGAAAAGAAATTTTGATACTATCTCAAGAAAATCAGCTTATTCGAAGGATCATTTTCCAATAAATTGGAAAATTTACGGATCTTGTTCGTCAGTGTATATACAGGCATTGAATTAATGCAAAGAAAGGATAACTGAACTCGCTTAAATAAGGGTTCAATAATAACAATTTAAAATCGGACAGTTCGCAAGCAGAGGCATGTTATGGCTAACAAAATTATTGCAAATACAATTAAGCGCTCACTAATATTTTTAACACTAACAACAATTTTATCGACACAAGTTCAGGCCGGGAACAGCTGGACAGATTTAATACCCAGCATGCCTAAAATGCCATCATTACCATCTCTTGGTCAGGGAAATGGTAATCAGGGGTCAAGCAATTCCAAACCAGATGCGATATATGACTACAATAGTCGTTTCAACGATTACAAATTAATTGGTACCATTCTGGGCGGCACAATCGGCAATCGTCTTGGAAAGAAAAACTCAGTCAGTTCAACAGCATTAGGCGCATTGGTCGGTGGTTCTCTGGGTAGTATGCTGGACGCCGATGCTGCAAAAAAAGCTAAAAACCAGGAACAAAAAGAAGAACGCCTAAATCAGGCAATCAAAGAAGCCCAAAAAGAACTCAAACTAGCGAAAGACGCCAGAAAGGCAGCTGAACAAATAACAATATCTCACAAAGAAGGCTTCAAAGACCTCCAGGAAGACATCAACAACAATGAAATTGAGGCGTATGAACTAAAACAGGCACTCAAGGAAGCCAAGAGTGATAAAAAGCGCATGTCAGAAGCCAGTAACCACCTGAATGAACAGATCACAGGCCTGGAAAAACGATTGGCAAAATGGAAGAAAAAAGGCAATAAATCTTCACCTGAACTAAACAAAACATTGAAATCTCTCAAGAAAGAAAGAAAATTACTGAATAAGCAGATTGCCGCCCTTTCAGGAGATATCAACAAATTTGAACGTCAAACATCAACAACCTAGGTATTCAAAAGGCTCCTGTTTATGAAAACAATAAAATATCACCGCCTGCTATTAATCTTGCCTCTAATTTTATTGATTAGTGGTTGTGGCACATTAACAGCAAAAGACTGTGACCCTAAAACAGTAAGCTCAATTAATGCCCACCGTTGCGCATCTGCAAAAGAAGGTGAAGGTGGCTTTGATGATCGAACGAAAGAACTCGAAGATCAACATAAAGTTATTGTTACCGAAATAACACTAACCAATCAGGAAACAGCCGCAATCAAAAAAAAGGCGGCAAAACTGGCCGCAAACAATAAAAAATGGTTGCGGGAAGTGAATCGCCTTAGAAGAAAAAACTCAGTGTTAAAAAACAGAATGAAACTGATTAATGTAAAGACCAAAGAACAACGCCTGCAATTTAATCAACAGGAAAAAAAGCTGGCTATGCTTGATACTAAATTGAAAAATGCGCAATCTGGTAAGGACATAACTGCCCTGGAAATCGAGCAATTACTAAAAGAAAATGAGCAGAGAAAAAAGACCATTGAGCAGTTGATGCAATAAAGTCTTCAAATCATTAAACTGGATCAGGAATAAAAGTATGGAATAAAGAGGATAATTGAAGTGTTCTATAATAGGGCTAGGCGCAATCAGCACCTATGAAATATAAGTCCGGAGGCGTTCGAGAAAAAATAAGGGATTAAGTGTGTAGTGCCCATGGAACTGTAGGAAATCCAGCCAGTTCATCCTTAAAGAAATTATTTTGGTATTAAAAAGGGGCTTCTAAGCAATAATACTGTACGTTTTTAAACTTTTTCACATGGAATTTCAGGTAATTAGTTTGGTCCGACCCGGTTATACGGCTATGCAGTTTTGTAAAAATACCGACTATTTCATGATTGTTTTACAAATGGTTTCAGTTGGTTAAGATCGTCCAACCCCGTTTATTGACCCAAAATATATTTTTCAGGAATTAAAGAATAGTCTGTAACTATACCACCATGCTCACTGGCAAATAGTTTAGCTTTTTCTTTTGTGAAAAATGGCACTGCTTCTGGTGCACCCATTCCACCCGCATGGTTACTGCTCAATACATACCAGGCTTTACGTGCATCAATCCAGTTGTCTACCCCGGGGTTTTCCCAGTTAGCATCTGTCATATCATTAACATAAATAGCCGAAATATTTTTTGGTTCTTCAGGCGATAAAGTGAATGAAAGCGTATCACGTACCGAGGTAAACCACAGTACCTTTTTATCGGTGAGAATTATTTGCCCTTTTGGTCCTTTATGATTCAACACTGTCATCAGACAATAATAGCCAGTCGCCTCACGAGTGAGCGTATGTGCTGACAGCATTTCAACAGGTGATGTTTTTTCACAAGCCATCAATAAAAATGTAAATATCAGAATATTAAACTTATACATATGTTTTTCGATTTTTTTATGTTATCGCCAATCTATCAATAAACCAGCCATTTGCGACAAGTACTTAAAGCTCTCGTTTCTGGAATATCATTATTGTGGCGATTAATGGGACGGTCATCCACAACAACAGTACACTCACTAACAATGCACCACTCATCCCGGCTTCACTCGCTATACCTGCTATACCTGCCGCCTGACTGACCCCATCAAATAAACTCAAGTTGAGTATCCGATAACTATCGGTTGGGCTGATCAACATCAATACAGAAAATAATTGCCGACCAATTATTTGGTTTTCATCTAACAACAAAACACCAAATAACACTAAATCATACAAAACAACAAAAACAAGCCACAATCCGATTACTGTTCCTGCTGCCGTTGCCCTTTCTTTTACTAATACGCTTACTAGATAACCGAGAGCAATAAAAACAGCACCCAGCATCAACGAGCTGATCATCATTATTACATATGCTTGCCATCCATCAGCCGTACCATCACCTACTACTGTCATAATAATAAGTGCTCCACCGTAACCGAAAATAATTGCCATGAATAAAATGAGAACATGCCCCAAATATTTACCTATGATGACCTGCCAGCGAGTGACCGGATAAGTTAACAATAACATCATTGTGCCACGTTCAAACTCGCCCACTAATGTATCAAACGATAGCATTAGTGCGATCAATGGAATCAGGTAAACACTCAAGCTCGCAAGACTAATAACCGTAATATCAAGTTCACTGACACGTACTGAACCAGTCGGCGCAGAACCTAGCAATGACAAGGCTAACGCCAGTGCACCTAGCAATAGAATGGCAGCTGCAATCCAACGATTACGCAATCCATCTTTAAATTCCTTAAGCGCAAGCACCCACATCAGCTTCATGGCAGATCTCCACTCATAAAGTGACTATAAATCTCATCAAGCCGAGGCGTCATAATCTGTAGGTCTTGAACCACTTCACCGAAACTGGTGATATTTCGAATCAGTGACATTTTATCCTCTTTGAAACAAGACAAACTCAGACTTTGATTATTCACATGACAGATATCAACCTTTGAACCCAGACGCTCAGCAATGCCAGATGCTTCTCCATCTTTTACTTTAACTTCCAGTCGAATCGGTAATGCAGCCTGTTGATATAGTTCATTCAGCGTTCCACTGGCGACGATATTTCCGGCCTTCATGATCACAAATCGACTGGCTCGTGCCTCCACTTCATTCAGCGCATGTGATGAAATAATTGATGTCACGCCTTCCTTATGCTGATTATCAATCAATTCATAAAATTTCTGACGTAAAAGAGGATCAAGTCCAGTGGTTGGCTCATCAAGAAATAATAATTGCGGGTCACCCAACATTGCCTGCGCCAAACCCAGACGCTGACGCATACCTTTTGAATAAGTGCCTACCCGTCGTTTTGATGCATCACCTAGGCCAACCAGCTCCAGTAATTTTTTACATTCGATATTTGAAGCACCTTTAAGCCGCGCATAAAATGCCAGCACTTCGCTTCCTGTCATGGCTTCGTAGAAAGCCACGCTTTCAGGTAGATAACCTAGTGCCAGTCGCTGCTCCACTGCCGCACTGATTGCAGGATCCCCACCCAGCACTTCAACAGTACCAGAAGTTGGCCGCGTCAGCCCTAACATCAGTTTCATTAATGTGGTTTTGCCCGCACCGTTGTGACCAACCAACACAATACACTCACCCGGCTGAACCTTAAAATTAACATCACGCACAACAGTTTCATTGCCATAACATTTATTGACTGATTGCAAAGAAATAACATTGCCAGACGACCTGTTAACCATTTGGTAAATCTCTTTGTGTAGTATTAATTACTGGTAATGGAGGTGGCATCATTAAAGGGACACTATCAGTCACCCCACCCGGATGTAAACCAGGAAATTCAGACTGCGCCCATTTTAATAACTTTACAGATGGACTATTTAATAGCAATTTTGCCACTGGATGTCGCCAGACAATCTGATCAACCAGGTCATTAGGTTTATAAGACTGATCAGCAATACCATTAGCATCTATATCAAAAGCGGCGTTATCACTCCAATAATTACCCTGTCCATTTTTTGACCATTCGATATAACGCGTACCCACATACTTCACCTGGGTTCTGTTATTTATAAATGCATTCGAATAAATTTCATTTTTTTCTGACCCTGCAGTGAAGTGAATGCCAATCTGACAATCTTCAAAAAAATTATTATTGATCTGATTAAAATTTGCGTTATAAATAAATACACATTTTTCTGTACCACCACTCACACGATTACCTTCTATCACTGAATAATTTGCAAAGTTAAAAAACAATCCGCGTTGATGATCACCTATAGACTGGTTTCCTCTCGCAACAATACGATCGGAAAACATCAAAGCAAAACCAACATGATTATTAATTGAAATATTGTTACTCACCTCGCTGTCATGCGTATACATATAATGGACAGCAAAGCGTAAATCTCGCAGACGGTTACCATGAAACACATTGTTGCGACTGGTATTTACAAAAATACCATCACGGCCATAACGAATGTCATTATTTTTAATAATTGAGCCCGGGGTATTCCATAAATAAATACCATTACCACGATCATTGACACGATGGAACTGACTGCCAATAATGACATTATTACTAATAACAGCCGACTTTGGCCCTTTCAGGTAAACACCAATTAAGTTATTTTCAAAATTGTTAGATTCTATGTGTGCCCTGTCACCTTTTGCAGTAATAAAAACACCACTATCCTCTGTCGTTAAATCATTACCTGAGTGCTGAATTTTTAAATGCTTAATCAATACGTCGGGAGCTGACACTGTAATCACATGCGCCGTCCCTTCTCCATCAATGACACTCGACTTATTGCCTAACAAAGTGAGACTGCGATTTATATTTACTGATCCGGAATAGATACCTGACGATAATATCAGCGTATCACCACTTTTTGCCGAATCAATAGCCGCTTGCAGCACACCATGACCCGGTGCAACAAGAAAATCTTCAGCTTTTACACATAATGAATTAAAGAGTAAAAACAACAACAGTCCAGCAGCCAACCCTCTAAAATTTACGAGATTGACTGCTGGACTATTGGTTTGCTTCTTGATCGTCAAGAGTCTATGCAGGCTCAACCAGCATACGTCCACGCATTTCCATATGCAGCGCATGACAGAACCATTGACAATAGAACCAGTGAACACCGGCCCGATCTGCTGTAAAGGTAACAGATGATGTAGCCTGAGGACCTACTTCCATGGCTACACCGTAATTAGCCAGCGTAAAGCCATGAGCCAGATCATCAATTGCATCATTATTACTAATGATAACTGTCACCTCGTCACCCTGCTTCACAGTAAATTTTTCCATACTGAAGCTTGGTGCAACCGACCACATGTATATACGAACTTTTTTACCATCACGTATTATCTTGGAATCTACGGTTAAGTTGACACCATCTTTCTTCGCCTGTGCACTGACATCAGCCCACATTTTATCGCCCTTGGTCCATAATGACGCCGGGTTAACTATATCGGCACGAACAATGATGCAATCATGTGGTTCAGCATACGTTGGGCCATCATGAAGCACTTTCATTTTTTTACCGGTAATATCAATCAGCTGTTCATTTTCAGGTTTCATTGGACCCACATTGATATACCGATCCTTCGAGAACTTATTCAGTGATACCAGCCATTTTCCATCTGCTTCTTTGGTTTCACCCATAGAACTATGGTTATGACCCGGTTGATACTGGACATCAACTTTATCGATAATTGGACTCACTTTTTTGCCATTATAAGCAGCTATAGCTTTATCGATATTCCAGCTAACAACCTGGCTATCGAGGAACAATGTAGTATAGGCATTACCCTTTCCGTCGAATGCAGTATGCAGTGGCCCTAAGCCCAGTTCAGGTTCGGCCACAACAGTATCACGTGGTTTGATTTTATCCTTGAACAGCTTGGGTAACAGTCTCACATCAATAACTGTGACTGTTGGCGATAACTTACCATTAATAACAACGTGTTTACCATCAGGTGCTGTATTAACACCATGCGGACTATTTGGCACAGGAATATAACGCGTATACTTTGAACCTTTACGTCCATCAAGTACAGGCACACCATTAATCTTCTTGAAATCACCTTTTTTAACGCCAGCCTCGATAGCCTTAATATCAAAGACCACAGCCCAATCACGTTCTGCAGATGTCATGCCTGTCAGATTGACACCTTCTTCACTGTTATAGCATGATGAAATCGCATAAAGTCCCTGATAATCAGCATCACAGTTATCCAGATTACCATCAACCATGACTTGCCACGCGACTTCCATTTTATCGCCGTCAATCGCAGTAAAAATAGCATGATATTTTTCAGGCTGATCCAGAATGCTACCATCATTTGGAATGGGTACACGATGTTCACCATTGGCAAAAACATAACCGGTTCGCGGATATTTTTGTGGACGCAAACCATGAATATCAGCTGCATTTGGAATCTCAATAATCTTGTCACACTTCATAACATCACAGCGTACTCGTGCAACACGTGTATTGGCTTTATCATTCATGAACAGATAACGGCCATCATAAGTACCATCCGTAAATGACATATGCGGATGATGAAGATCACCATTTAACCAGACGCCACCACGATTACCTGAATCAAGAAACTTTTTCGTTTCAGGCAAAAGACCATCACGCAGAATTCTTCGGCTTTCATTGGTTTGCCCCCAGCCAGAGGCACTACAACGGTTGAAAACAGGAACACGCATCAGTTCACGCATTGAGGGCAGCCCTAAAATACGCATCTCACCAGCTTGACCGCTACTCCAGAAACCGTAGTATTCATCAAGATCCCCTGGAGCAACCTCAGCCTTGTTCTTTGAAGCGGCCATGGCCGCTTCAGGTGTCATAACAGCAAAACCAGTCAGACCAGCCAAACCACCTGCACCCGCAAAAGCAGCCAGCTTGGCTGAGCCACCGAGCAACTGTCGGCGGGTAATTTTTATTTCTCCAGTTTTGTTTTTGTCAGATTTTTTCATTTTATCATCCATTCCTCTTCTCCACGTAAACACCCGAATTACTCAGGTAATTTAATATAACACCGGCATCGCCAGTGTCCTGTAACTTAATAAAACTATTTTTTCTTTTTTAATTCCTTAGAGATCGCAGATTCCTCCTTACCATCAAACGAAACTGGTCTAGTGCCTCGACGTTCTTTTTTCAGGCGTTTCTGTATCACTACCGGACAGGCATGGTCATCAGAATAAACCACCTGACAATGCAAGCAGTATAGGCACTCATTTACATTAATATCACCCTCACGATGTATTGCCTGAACCATACATTCATTTCCACAACGCTGACAAGGAGCGCCACATTCTTTATAGCGCTTGAGCCAGGCAAACATACGCATTCTTCCGGGAATAGCCAATGCCGCACCAAGAGGGCATAAATAGCGGCAATAAAATCGCTCAATAAAAATACCTGGCAATAACACCAGTAGTGCAAAAAGCACAAAAGGCCACTCACGAATAAATTTAAGAATAATGACTGTTTTGAATGGCTCAACTTCAGCCAAACGTTCTGCCCATTCCAACGAATAGAGCGAGAACCCGAACAACAGCAGAAAAATTAAATATTTGAATGTCCAGATACGTTCGTGAATTGCCCAAGGCACACTGATTTGTTTAATCTTGAAGGCCTTTGCTATTTTATTGATCAATTCCTGCAACGCCCCGAAAGGACATAACCAGCCACAATAAGGACCACGTCCCCAGAACAATAATGAAGCTGCAACCGAGCCCCAGAGAATAAAAATCGTTGGCTCCATGAGGAAATATGACCAGTCAAAACCACTCACCAGTGCGTTAAACATAGCAAGAATATTAACGACAGATAGTTGCGCATTTAAATACCAACCAATGCCGAATAGAGTAAATATAAGATAACCGATACGGACTCGGTCAGTTAGTTGGGGGCGTTTAACCAACCAGTCCTGAAAAAAGAAGATCATTGTCAATATAGCCAGAGCAAGTCCAAGCACGATGACCTCGCCGATTTTAAGCCGCCACATTTTTTTCCAGATCGGTTGAGACTTTAAAGGCGTCGCTGAATCTGCTGATACTGCCCTATCCTCAGCTTTAATCTCAGCAAAGCTCAGGTACTGTTTTGGTACTGAATAATTAAGATTAAAGGTAAGAAAAGCTTTTTTTGTCGGGCCGATGCTTCTCCCCACCAATAACTTGAGTTTCCAGGGTGATGCCGCATTGAATTTTAAATCAGCCGGCGTTCTGAATAAATCCACATTATCAAGATCTGGCGCGCCGTCAGCTGCAATCTTACGCAACCGTTTGTGATATCGGTCATGAAAAAGAATAGATGTATCACCCTGAACAATCTGGAAACGATCGAAAATACCACCTCGTACATAACCAGAGCCCTTGAATGAAAAACGACCACTACCTGCCAGTAATATCGCCTCTTCACCAGGCTGTAGTTTTTTTAGAAGATTCTGATATTCTCTTTCGCCCAGCAAGCTACGACCAATACTGGGTATAGAAACAACTGCAGCGTAAAGCTCGATAAAAACCTCATTGGCATCGCCTTCCTCTGGAAATTCTTGTGAAAGCAGATTTCCTGAATTTGCGAAAGCCTGATTAATCTGACTCAACGTAATTTTCAAACGGTGAACAGCGCCTTCATTTACCAAATCCTGCCAGTTCTTGACAGTATTAATGGCCGGATTTACCGAGGCAACAGGCCCTGTTTTTTTACGCTCCATCGCAAGCCCTGACAAACCAAAATTTCTGGCCACTTTAATAGCACTGCGTAGAATACTGTCATCCATTACCATTACCGTCACCGTTGCGCCGGAAACAGCATCAACATCATGGTCCTGTGCACCGCGCACCAACTTACCCACATCCATGCCTTCATAATCTTTAAGCACAGCAGTAATACGTTTTTCAGGGATGCCTATCAACACAATAGGCTCATGATGTTCAACTAGCAGTACTTTCCGGATGATGCCCTGCATATCTATAGCAACAAGTTGATGTATTGGTTTGCCAGAATAGCCTGTTGTATTGACGTAATCCGAAGTCAGGAAGACAAAGCCGAGTTGCTTGCCGTTTTTAAAAGCCACAGCTACAATCGGATCCGTTGTAACAGAACCCAGTTTGTCTGCACCAGGAAAAATCTCCTCAACACCGATAACATCAAGAAAACGTGGTAGTTCTGAGCCAGCATGGGCGATACCAGAAATTAACCACTGAAGTAATATTAATAAAAAAAACATTCGTTTGGTGCGACAAACAGTCATCTATTCTTCAATACCTTTTACAGTTAATGAGATATCAGTATCCACTACCCGATAACAGCTAGACTCTTTATTAATTACATACTTATATTTTATTGCTGTTATATTTTCCTATTAATATCAATGGTTAAATGGTTTTATTACACTAAAAAATCAATTGTCACTATCATTTATAAGATATCACTTCTATTATAATAATCTACTACCCTATGCGACAATTTGTCGCATGTGTTTGATTTAGATCAAACATCAATCAATCTCCATACATCATTATAGACATCAGGGATATTTAAAATATGCAAACTGCGAATATAAAAACTACCAGCGACTTAATGTCTGTCGCTCTGCAAGCTGAACGTGAAGCAATACGCCGTTATTCACAATTAGCTGACAGTATGCATAAAGGCAACAATGAAACTACAGCTGCTTTGTTTACCAGTATGGCGCTCGAAGAACAAGAACACGAGCGTATATTGTTAGAATGGATGGCACAGGAAGGCATTAAAGAAAATCCGGAAATATCAGCAATCGACTGGCATGATCCTCAAGTAGCTACTACCTATAATGAAGAAGCACGAGACCCTATATATAGCTCCCCTTATAAAGCACTGGCTTTTGCTGTACATAACGAAGAAATAGCGTTTCGATTTTATACTCACATTGCCGCTGAATCAGACGATAAAACCGTACGCCATTATGCCGAAATACTAGCTCGTGAAGAACTCAGACACGCGGCATTACTTAGAGCGGAACGTCGCCTCGCCTATCATGCTGAGAGAGAATCCAGTTCAACAGAACCCAGACTTAATCCTAAAGCCATTCATAATGAAGCTGACCTACTAAAAGCAGCTATTCATATTGACAATTACCTTGCAAAAGAAATTAGTTTAATTAGCTCCACTTATCCAGAACTCAAAACCCTTAGCAATCAAATACAACAACAAATCATCAACAATGAACTGGCACTGAAAAATAATATATCTCCTGGTGAAGATATCCTCAAAAATCTTGAGCAACTTAAATTATACAATTCATATATGAATAATCAGTTCAATAAAACCGAATCAGAAATACAACGACTATGGGCTTGCTGTGATCGCAGCTTTGCCTTTTATGATGATATTGTCAAAATGGCGACTGATGAAAACGTAATGCTTACTGCACAAAAACTCTCTTCGTCTGCACTCGACAGAATCAACATTATAAAACATATAATTAATGACTCGTAATATCAAATTTACAATCTACCCACTAATTCCTGAATAAATAACAGATTAATGGAGACAGATTAAGACACACATAAATTCAGTGTTCATAAATAAGGGCAGATTACATTTAGTACAGAAACTGGAAACAATTCAAATCACACCGCTTAAACTTGATATTTTTGTACAACTCCCCAGCACTGACTTTACTGAGACGAAAAAGCGGCTAACACTTACGTGCTAATCGCTTGATATATCAATTTAATTATGGCACGCCCGGCAGATTATTCGGGCTGAAGCCCTCTCGGCTTTGGTTCCTTTAATTACGTCGACATGAAAAACAATCCGTACAATGCCTTGATCACTTCCCATAATAACCATCCTTCATACTACTGTTTATTTTATAAATAGATATCGCGATCGGGTAATCCACCTCACCACATTTTTTTGCGCGCAATTCAGGAGAAAGGCTGTCATTAATCTTGTCAAATAATGCAGGAATATTTTCCTCATTTTCATATATGGATAACAATTTTTCCCTATTGTCATAACTAACAAATTCAACTTCATTCAAATAACCGATAAATGCTGACGGGTCAGTTTTCATGGGCACTATAAACAAATAATATTCTATATCCTCAAAATCACTATCTGACAATTCCATCTGGTTTTTGTATTCTTCGAGTGCGGCTTCGTGCCATTGATTAAGCTCATTTTCCTTGGTCTCAATAAATGCTTCTTTGATGATCTTGTCGGAATATTTTTTATTTGTTTCTCTGGCTGTATTCACAAACTCTTCAAAACTAATGCCACCATTGCGGTGCTTCCATGACATGTCTTTTTTGTATATTGACTCAAAGTAGATTCGAAAGTTGCCCGCATCAGCATTAATACAATGCTGGCTACCTACCCGTTCTTGTATTTTTGCAAATAAACCGGAAACATCTGTATTTCTTATCACATGTCTTTCGGTCTCAGGTCTGCAATTTATTGCCTCACCCATGGGCGTATTTGAGACAGTGTATTCATACCCTTCGGTTGTTTCGGCTACAATATCCAACCAGTTTCCAGCAATCTCATGATTATATACAACCGCGGTATAGGGAGAATTAAAATATGACTTTAATTGATAGCCTTCCATCTCATATACAGTGTAGGCCTTGCCATCAGTAAAACCCAGGTCATGTAACGCTTGCTCGAATTTTCGTGCATTTTTATTTTCCAACCAGTCTGGTATCGGGTCTTCATTCAAATGTATGATAAGTGGTACAGACTGATTAGCAGAATCCAGCTGACTGACTTTTCCAAATTTCAGACGTATAAAAACGATAAAAAATACAATTAGCAGTATTATAGATAATACGATTCCGCCGAGAATTTGCAAAAATAATTCCATCACTTTTCCCTGTTATTACTTACATATTTATTATTATCAAACCAGCTATAACGTTGCATTATTCACACGCTGATCCACAAAAAGTATATCCAATAAATGCTATAAGAAATAATGATTTTACGAAATAAGTAAGGGAAAAGTAGAAAAATGCCAAGCGGTACCTGTTTTCGGCATTTAAACCAAAAGGCAGACCCGGATTTAGTCGTTTTTGAAAAATGGATGGTGCTCCAGGGAGGGCTGGAATTGAACCTGTAAAGGAAAATGGGGTTCAGAGAACAATTGTTCCTAATATTAGGGAATATTGTTCTTCGAAACCGCTTTTTCCAACCTTAAAGTCATCATATAGGTATTAAAAAGGGGCTTCTAAGCAAGAATATTGGTCATTTTTAAGCCTTTTTATAAGGAGTTTCAGATAGTTAGTTAGGTCCGACCCCGTTCCACTGTATTCCTACCATGTCAATCGACTGACAACAACGCAAATGATTCTCATTTGTCACCGACCCCTTTTATTCAGCAGAAGGGTCTCTATTTTGACAAAACAATTATTCCATATCAGTAGACTGGTAATAATTCAATTTAACAGGTACAGGCTGACTGGCTATTAAACCACAACCAAAAAGTGGAGGCCAATACACATCAATACTCTGCTCTGTACCAAGTTTGTTATTAATATAAAACATGCCAACAAATTCATTATCACCTTTCACTAATTCTATCTTCTGGTTTAACAAATTGGGATTCTCAATTATTTGTTTCATTGTGCTTCCATTATACCTCAACTTAATAATAGGACTCGAAGTCAATAATCCTATTTTGGTCGGTACAGTTACTCTGTATTTATTATCTTCAATTTGGACTATTTTTATTAACTTATCGTATTGCTCACCACTTTCTGAACGCATACAACTGTGTGCTTGCAATGAATAGAGTAAACAGAGAATAAATATGATTTGCTTCATATGCTCATTGTAGAGTCACATTAACGACCACTACTTTCCACAAATAACCGGAAAATCGTCACGCAGTACGAGTTTATAGATATCCGGGTAATTCTTTTTAACTTCATTAGAAATATCGAATACCTTCTTTTCTTTTGTAATATAAATCTCACCAAGGCCTCTAACACCAAATGCCGGTTGCACATCACCAAACAATTCAACCACCTCTTGCTCACTCAATGGCGTATTACCCTTATATGTATCATGATGAATACCTTTATTTATTCTATTATACGGCAAGCCTCCACACCTGTACTTGACACCTTTGTGATACTGCATTGCTGTTGTGATAAAAATACCGTGCTTATTCGCATATGAATTATCAAACTTCGCAATAGCCTTCTTTGCTCCAGACGTTATAGCTTTTTTTGTAATAGCCGGTCTATTTGCTCCAGACGTTATAGCTTTTTTTGTAATAGCCGGTCTATTTTCACCATATCGGTACATATTTTCATAAATATCCTGCACCCTACTACTGTTACAGTGGTTTTCTATAATTCTTCGCAAGTCATTTTTTTCATTTATCATTTGGCCAACTGCACCGAATACGGCACGTGTAGCTCCGTATCCTCTTCGCTTGACCATTTGAGAAAACCCTCTACTTTTTGCCCATACTTTATTTGCATCATAATATCGATCGTAATGATCAACATATTTTTGCTCAACAAGTATATTTTTACGTCCATTCTCCTTTATTATACGCCCTCCAAATCCATCAGGGCTAGATTCATACGACACAATTTGTCTTTTAACAGGATTTTTTATAAGCGAACCACAGTAATCTGAATACACATTAATAAATGTTTCATAATACAGTCTGAAGTAACCCGAACTAGCATGTTCTTTTACGACAGCAAAATCCCCTTCTGCAAGATACTTAGACATGTCTTTAAAATCACGTATAAGATCGTATGCTGACTGCAATATAAATGCAGAGGTAATGATGCTCCACTTGTCTGATTTTTTAGTTACTATTAAACATTTATCGATATCTTTAAACTGACAGACGTAATCCTTTGGTGTTGTTGTAAGCTTAAAACCCATTGACTGTGTATTCGGACATGAGCGTAAATAATGACCAAGTGCCAGTTTAGAAAGTGCTTCGTAGTAATATAACTCAGGCGGCTTTGCATTTACAACTTGTACTCGACTCGTATAAACGGGCCCAATCGTTAATACCGGGTCTTCTTCACAACTACCTCGAAACCTGACACCTGATGCATTAATCTCAAAAATAAGCGCTTTATCGTATTCAGTTTCAATTTGTCCATCCTGCAATTCCCAGTCATTATCTTTTGTCATGGTTCCTACATAGTGATTATCAGGATGGATATTAAAACGATGATCAAAAAATTTATAATTTGCACGCACAACCTGCAGCATCTCACACTGATCAGTTAACGATTTTCGTAGTGCGTCTACTAACTCGATACCAGGCAAATCTGTTATACTACGCGTATCGAAAAATTTCTCGATATTCGTTTTATCAGGACGGCGAAACCATACCTCTATACCCATTATTTCTGAACATACACCTTTAAAATTCGCAACCACTTTGCTTTTAAAACTGGATGAGCTTGCTATAAATGAATTAACAGGGCTATCCCTAGCTCCATCCGGTTGCATCTGTACTTGCAAGCCACCACCATAATTAACGACTACGCTTCTTTCAATTTCCCAAACCTTTTGCCCTGCAAATACATGACCACCAAATACAAACAAAATCAATAAAAATAATTTTTGAATAAATCCTCGAACATCCATCATTTCTAAATCCTTTTACATCCAAAATTACGATTAATGTACCACGCCAGCGTGAATTTATCTCGCGCAATTAGTAGTTGCATTTAGCCTCAATTCCGGCTTTTTACTATATCGTGTAAAATTAACTGAATTACCATTTTTCGAATAACCACATATTCTACCCGCATCCCTATCAATACATTTATCAGTCTTCCATTATTGCTATATGTACGTACGTAAGCCGCTTCTATTTCCTTTAGTATGGCTTCCACCTGGTTTACATGTGCTTTCCAGCCTGTATGTGCCACTCCGAGCAACAAACCGTTATAACT
>Ga0316206_1000509_pt1 | contig 49787 bp, 47 predicted proteins | sample 6monthpyrite_MG_FD_204942 | JGI IMG/M metagenome (GOLD analysis project Ga0316206, IMG submission 204942) | Microbial mat bacterial communities from mineral coupon in-situ incubated in ocean water Damariscotta River, Maine, United States -... | ecosystem: Environmental > Aquatic > Marine >...
CCATAAGTTGTTTCCATTACCACCGTATCCGCCTGTGGAGGGGGTGTCGGGTCACGTAAAATAGCACGCCCGCCATAGCCAAGGTCACCGGAAAATAACAATCGATGTTTCCGCCCTTCTTCTTCCAGCTCCAGTAAAATACTGGCCGAGCCCAGAATATGCCCGGCATCAATCCAGGTTGCACGAATCCCCGGGGCTACGGTTACGGGTTGATCATAACTGGCGTGGCGTCCAATAAATTCAAGGCTATTAAGTGCATCCAGTGTGGTATACAGGGCTTCAAAATCCTTGTCATGCTTGCCTTTCTTTCGTCGCGCCCGACGTAACTGGTAACGGGCCTCCTCTTCCTGCAACCCTGCAGAATCAAGCATAACCAGTCGAGCCAGTTCAACTGTCGCAGCGGTGGTAATAATTTCACCTGCAAACCCACGCTTGGCCAGCAATGGAATACGGCCACAGTGATCAAGATGCGCATGCGTCAGTAACAGATAATCAATATCGGCAGGTTCAAACCCGAATGACTTCGAGTTTTCTTCAACAATCTCATGCCCCCCCTGATAAAGACCACAATCTATGAGTATTTTCTTTCCCGCACATTCGACCAGATGACAGGAACCAGTAACACCCTGATCAGCACCATGAAATGATATTTGCATTATTTTTCCTTATTCAATGATTTAACGGGTTGTATTTATCAGGCCTTTATGAGCAGAATAATACCCCATCTATTTTTTAAGTATAGATTATATCGTGACACTTCAGGAGAAATAACATGGAGTATGCAACTGAACTCGAAACCACCATCCGCGACATGGTAGAAAAAGGTCGTGGCGTTCTTGCTGCCGACGAAAGCGCACCTACCATTGCCAAGCGCTTCAAGGCCATTGATGTTGAATCCACTGAAGAAAATCGGCGTACGTGGCGCAGCTTGCTGGCAACAACACAAGGGCTGGGTGAATATATCAGTGGCATTATCCTGTTTGAAGAAACCCTGAGACAAAAAACCGATGAGGGCCTAACTATTGCAGAGGCCGCCTGGGAACAGAAAATTGTACCCGGCATCAAGGTTGATAAAGGCAAGATTCCACTAGCCTTGTCACCCGGTGACCTGATTACCCAGGGACTGGACGGACTGGCCGAGCGCCTGCGAACTTACAAGCAACAGGGCGCACGTTTTGCCAAGTGGCGTGAAGTTTATGCCATCGATAAACATGTACCCAGCCTGCACGGTATCGAGGCTAATGCTGAAATGCTGGCGCGCTATGCTGCAGTCTGTCAACAGGAAGGTCTGGTACCGATTGTCGAACCCGAAGTTCTAATGGATGGCAGTCATGATATTGAACGTCACGCAGAAGTCACCGAAGCCGTGCAACATGCCGTATTCCATGCGCTACATCGACATCATGTCGCACTGGAACTAATGATCCTGAAACCAAACATGGTGTTACCGGGTAAAGATTGCAGACACGCCGAGCCCGATGAAGTCGCCACCGCAACGCTAAAAGTATTGCGACGAACCGTACCGGCCGCTGTACCCAGCATTAATTTTCTTTCCGGTGGGCAGGGTCCTGAAGAAGCCACTGCCAATCTCAATGCTATCAATCAACAGGCAATTGATGCTCCCTGGTGCCTGACCATCTCTTACGGGCGTGCACTACAAGAACCTGCCTTACAGGCATGGAAAGGTAAAGCCGAAAATGCACAGACTGCACAACAAGCTTTATTAAAGCGTGCCCGACTTAACAGTGCAGCTCAACTTGGTCAATACAATGCCGACATGGAAAAAAACTGAATTTTAATTATAAGATCTGAAGACCCTGCCCCAGGAGAATACAATGCGTGACTATAGCAATATGCCCAAACTGGAATGGAATGATGACAAGGCTACCATAGCAAAAATCAAAACCCAGATTATGCGTGAAGAGCCTGTCATTCTGATAATGCCCGAGGGCTTTAAATATAATGTTGATGCAATTGCATGTAACTGCACAGAAAGAGCAGAATTATTAATCGAATGCAGACCAGACGTTGCCATGTCTACACTGGCGGAACACAATGCAATGCCCATGCTCAGGGAAATCGGCGAAGCTGCAAAATCTGCCGGAATGAGAATTGATATTGACCCCGAAGACAGTCGTTTGATTCTTCACGACTAGAAGAATACCCGTCATTCTGGCGCAGGCCAGAATCCATCGTATATCCACCCCCCTGGATACCGGCCTGCGCCGGTATGACAATTACATCTACAATAACCGATGATTTTCCTTTATTACTTTTGACAACCCTTCAAACACTCCCGCCTTCTTCGCATAGCCATCCCATTTTTTTACGACCGCCCTGACTTCATCAATAATATGCTGCGACTCTTTTTTAAAGTTACCTATGAGTGACCCGACCGATAATAAATCTTCACGCTCAAAACCATCACGCTTGCCGTTCACGGTCATCTGATGCGAATTTACCCAGGGTGAATCTTTTTTATAACTGTATGCCAGATCAAATGCAGGCGCCAAACGCCAGTGGCTGTTTTCTGAATCCAGTAAAAAACCGGTATTTTTGCTGTGATCATCATGGTTTCTCGCAATTACGTTAAACACCATGCGCCGATATATTTCTATCGCATCTTGTCTGGATAATTTCAATCGTCTCGCCACAGACAGAAGTTGCTCATAGCTATAGGAACCGGGTTTTTTATAATCCGCATGATCCATTGCACATAAAGACACATAATGAATTTTTTTATCACCTTCTTTACTACTGACACGATCAAATCTTTTAGTCATAAAATGCGCTCTTTCACCATCAATCAACAACTCAGACGGTGAAATATCTATACCGGCATCCAGTGCCATCAAATAATACGCATACTCCATACGCCCAAAACCTTTCGGGTCACCAAATACTTCACTGTCGTGTTTGTGTTCTTCTACCCCATCGAATTTAAGCAAATAATGCTCAAAACCGGATGGTGCATCCACCTGACCTGAACGTAATTGTGTCCTGTCTGCATTCACTGCAATTAATGCTTTTGCACGTGCACCCCCTGCTGATGTCCCCACCTGAAACAGGGCTGACATGGCATCATCATTAGATTGTTCAGGAATGACTGTTTTGGACAAGTGCGCCCGTTGATCAAGAATTTTCTGTGCCATTTCAATCAACGATGCAAGTTCAATTTGCTCACTCTCGTTTGATATTCTGGAAATAGCCGGCTCAAATTCAAGCGCGCCCATGCCACGGTTACCGGTATAAAGTAAACGCTCCAATGGTGTAAATGAATCTACGCTGCGACCATTTCTGGCAAGCCAGGCATTGATCACTGCATTACCAAAATCATCTGGCAAGGTATCAGAAAAGATAGCGGGCAATCCTTTATAGGTTTCCGGATTCAAACCCGGAAACTGAAAGACCTGCGGTGATAACGCCATGTGTATCGGCGCTATTTCAACCCCTCTACTCAACCATTCAGGCGCATACTCAAAACTGCTAAGCGCTGTTACCGGGTCATAAACCAATGCCCCAACCTGCTTATTCCACAAGCGTACTTCAGCCAGATTATTCATTACCAATCCAGCCCCTGTTTTTGTTTATCTTGCTTGCTATTAGAAACTGCCGCCGCCGTATCTGCATGCCGACCTGTTGCCCGTTTACGCTGCCTTCCCTTGAGTTTTAATTGCTCCATCGGGCTGAATGTTACCTCTGGCACAAACTGCTCAACCAGATCCAGTCGACCCAGCACACGTAACACTGCAATGAAATTTTCAAACTTGCCTGAGCCTGCTACCAACTTGCGATAACTCACCCGAGACAACCCCACCTCATCTGCAATTTGTTGCTGAGTCAGGTTTTTCTCCAGCCGGAATTGTTCGATTCGACGCCCAATTTCTGCAGCTATAGCGTGATCTGTCATGGATTCAAATGTCATAATGATAATTATTCTATACTTTAAGTGATATATTTATTAAAAATGATTACATTAATATTCATTACAGTATAGATCATAATCAGGTAATGACAAGTTTTATTGTCATTTTAATGAATAAATAGGGATTATGGGAGTTTTTCTTATCTTTAATATCTTTCTTCGCGGCCATGAGCCGCTCCTACATCAACATATCCAGCTCACCAGTCTCTCATGCAGGAGCGGCTCATGGCCGCGAAAAACCATGCTTAGTCGGAAATTCAAATCTCGCTGAAACAACCACAATAAAAAAGCCCTCTTTGAGGACCTTTTGTATTGTGGCGCGCCCGGAGAGATTATTCGGGCTACGCCCTCACCCCTTCGGGGTCGTTGCCTGCGGCAACGATCTTCGCAGCTTCGCTGCTCGTCGAACTCAGCTTTTAGAAGTCGGAAGTTCAAATCTTGCTGAAACAACCACAATAAAAAAGGCCCTCTTTGAGGACCTTTTGTATTGTGGCGCGCCCGGAGAGATTCGAACTCCCGACCCACAGGTTCGAAGCCTGTTGCTCTATCCAGCTGAGCTACGGGCGCTTAGCGGCTTGTATCTTACCATTACCCGACATATATACAAAACATAAGACTGATTTTTATCTGGTTATATAAACAAACAGATAAATAATATTAATTACACATAAGCACAGGGTCGACTATACTTTTAATTATACACAACCAGCCTGATAGTGATCCAATATGTCTATTACATCCATAAACCAGACCAACCTTGATATTCTGCAAAACCAGACTCATTTCAAGAGCACCCGACTCAATTTGAACAAAGCCTCATCACAACAGGCAGCACCTGAAATCAATTTCTCGAAAGACGGAAAATCACTCGATCTGGTCTATCAGGCAGCATTGGAAAAACTCAATGAAATGCTGTTACCTGTGCTCGGTGAAAACGCACTGCAAAAAGCCTACGACAACGGACTGGATGTCAGCCCCGAGGCGACTGCCGAACGCATTGTTAGTGGTGCAACGGGTTTAATAGGGCGCTTCCTGAATGCCAACGAAGACAAAACATTAGGCGACAACTTCGCCAACTTCATGGACATTATCCGTGGTGGAATTGAACAAGGCTTTAATGAAGCACGTGACATTCTCGCCAGTCTGCAAGTTTTGCAAGGTGATATTGCCAGTAATGTCGATCGTACCTATGAACTGGTACAACAAGGGCTGGGGAATTTTGAAACCGATTTCAGAAATAGCCAGGGTATCGAAAAACAGCAAGAATAAACTATAACCTTACTGACCATATCGACCTACAAAAACACCTCTCCCATCACTGCCACAAACCGATCAAAATCTTCCTGCGGTAAGCAATTTATCCCGGCTGCAGCCTTACGCCCACCACCACTTTCAAATTGCCGACAAACATCATCCGCCCCTTGCTTGTTTGCCAATGGCGCACGCACACTAACGACAAAGTTACCATCAGACTGTGCAGATAATATTGCATGCGCTCTTGAAGGTGTTTTCTGTGCAAGATCGTTCGCAAATACCCCACTCACACGTCTCGACCATTTTTCGTCCGGTAACAGGTAAACCGCAAATTCATCCTGTTCTATTTCAGCTTTTACCTTCCCTGCATGTGCCATATCAGAAGCATAACCTTCCTGTAAAACAGCAAATGTTTCTGATTGATTAATAAACTCAAAGGGGTCACTAAACGGCTTGATTAGTAAATACAACTGATCCGGCTCAAAATACAAATCATCCAGACTCGCACCATAACCATTATAATTAATATACGTACCCAGCTCTTTTAGTAACTGCAAGTCTTTATCAGATAACCCCAATGGCACCGCTGAACGCCGGGCACTATCAAATAAATTATCACCATAAGCCGCAACCACAGCCCAGGGTAAAAATGCTCCAGCCAAATAGCCATTAACCAGCAATCCGGTACAAACATCAGCAGACGTATTAATATGTGTATCCAGGTATTCATTCCCGGGGATCTCACCCGCGAAATGATGATCAAAATACCGAACCTGAACCTGATCCGCCAGCAACCTTGTTAAACCTTCGCGATTTTTATCCAGAGAGACATCCAGTACGGTGACTTCATCACCCTTTACAGCTTCAACACGCTTAAGCAGGTTAATATCTCTTTTAACACCGGTTACCAATACGCTTTCGCATGGCGAATGCAGGCGTAACTGGTGCAGAGCACAAATCCCATCGGCGTCACCGTTAAAAACATCAATTATAGACAATGTATAATACCCCTCACCCCAGCCCTCTCCCCCAAGGGGAGAGGGAGCCTTATTTTTTTATCCCCTCACCCTTTGAGGGCGAGAGAGCCTTATATTTTTATCCCCTCACCCCTTGAAGGCGAGGGAGCCTTATCTTTTTATCCCCTCTCCCCTTGAAGGCGAGGGAGCCTTATCTTTTTATCCCCTCTCCCCTTGGGGGAGACGACTCCAGGAAGGAGTCGGTAGGACGACGCCCGGAGCTAAAGTCCAGGGTTAGGGTGAGGGGTAGTATCCCCCCCACAACCTATATTTAAAACCCAAATAATGCTACCCTACCAGACATAATTAACTAAATGAAATATAAATACCCATGAACGATAAAAACAAACAAAGCAGCAACGTCGTCTGGCATCATGCCACTGTTACCCGTGAGCGCCGTGAAGAAATGCACAAGCATAAAAGTGTTGTTCTCTGGTTCACAGGCCTGTCGGGGTCAGGTAAATCAACCCTCGCACATGCTACAGAAGAAAGGCTGCATCAGATGGGTTGTTCTACCTATGTACTGGACGGCGACAATGTGCGCCATGGCCTGTGTGGTGACCTTGGTTTTTCAGACGAAGACCGCAAGGAAAATATACGCCGCATTGGCAATGTCGCAAAATTAATGATGGAATCGGGTGTGATAGTACTCACTGCATTTATCTCGCCATTCAGATCTGACCGGGAACTGGTAAGAAGCATGATGCCACATGGCGAATTCATTGAAATATTTTGTAAAACAGACCTGACTATTTGTGAAGAACGTGATGTAAAAGGTCTCTACAAAAAAGCTCGCGAAGGCCTGATAAAAGACTTTACCGGCATTTCCTCACCTTATGAAGAACCACAAAAGCCGGAAATACTGACTCGCACAGGGGAAGATTCATTAGACGAATGTGCTGAGCAAATTGTAAATTTTCTGAGCGAACGCGGTGTAATTGAGCGTCGCACGATTTTAAGAGATGAATAAAACCGGATCAAATATGTAAAAAATAAGAAGCCGTTTCTGCTTACAATATTTATGTGACTGTACGAGTGTATTACTTCCTCCACTCATTCATCACAGCCAGGCACACTCCATTCATCTCTACTGCACGCGCCACACTATCTGCTTCAGTATAACAACGCAGTTCAGGTGCATTGCCGGAGGGACGTAAATGAACCACTTCATCAGTATCAAAACTAAAGCGCACACCGTCCGTATAATCAATCATGATAACCTTGCCAAATTCACTGCCAAATAATCGATCAAACCCTGCAGCATCCTGCTCAAAATTTCCTGATGCCAACTGACTGATTTTTTCACTGCTCAGCGTCTGCGGGAATGACTTGATCCTGTCACTATACGTATAGCGCTTTGGTAACTGTGCCAGTAATGCTGATATATCAACACCCTGTTCACGACTCATCGCAATAATCGCCAGAATAACGATTAGCGCATCGCGCGTCGGCAATGGTGAAAGTGTTGAGCCAAAAAGTTCAAGTCCAGACGCCTGCAAAAAACCGCCATTAGCCTCATAACCGACAACAGCTGCAGCATGCTCCATCATCACTTGCTGCATCTTCTCTATCACATAAGGAGAACCAATCCGGGTACGGCTTACCTGATCAAACCAGCCACAACGTTCCACCACACTATTGCTGCTAACCGGTGTTACCACATTGCTGGCTTTAAGGTAACGTGCTGCCAACATGCCCGCAACATCACCCCGCAACCATTCACCCTGCTCATCACTCACCAGAGGGCGATCGCCATCACCATCTGTAGAAACCAGCGTGTCTAATTTATACTCAGTGACCCACTGACGAGCCAGTGTAATATCCTCTGGGCGTATCGCCTCAGTATCAACCGGAATAAACTGATCCGAATATCCTAAACAGATTACCTCTGCACCTAATGCTTCCAACACTTCGACCATCAGTTCACGCGCTACGCTCGAATGCTGATATACACCCACCCTGCAACCAGCAAAAATATCTGCAGGGAACAACTGACAATAGCGATCCAGGTAATGATTACGGCCGATTGGATCAATCGCAGGTAAAGACACAGGTACTAAAAAACAACCCTTTTCATCAAACAGACCTTCAGGCGCATTCACACATTGCTTGCGAATGCCTTCTTCATCCGGTTTAAGTATCTCCCCAGCAGGTTTATTAAATTTAATACCATTACGGTCATCCGGAATATGACTGCCTGTCACCATAATAGAGGGGGTATTCCGTTCAAGACCCAATAAGGCTACTGCGGGGGAAGGTATGGTGCCACAAAAAAGCGGCCGATAACCCAACGACTCAACTGCACTGATTACAGCAGCAAGAATACCCGGTGTACTGGGCCGTAAATCACCTGCAATGGCCACCTCACATCCCTGCGAAATCTGACCATCCGTTCGCAGGTATTGAAGAAATGCGACCGTATAGAGATAACAAACCTCATCAGTCATCACCTCAACCAGGCCTCGGGCACCACTGGTACCAAAACCAACGCCGGTTAGCTTCATCAAGCCATTAATATTAACTGTATTCATAAAACAGGTTTCTTAATATGACATTGTTGCAGCCCGAGGATCAAGCTGCTCCACCACCAATCTGTCTGAGCACTCGCATAACATACCAGGCACGCTTTAATGCCCAGAAAAACAAGCCTAATAAAACCAGATAAACCAGTAGCATCACAGAGTCAGGCACACCCATTTTAAATCCGACGATCCCCGCAATAGCAAAGACTATCTGAACAATGATAATGATCAATAATGTTTTTCGATTGCTGTAACCTGCCGCCTGAAATACATGATGAAAGTGATCTCTATCTGGCCGAAAAGGTGAATGCCCTTTTAACATACGCCTGAACATAATACTGACCGTATCAAATAAAGGTACGGCAAATATCCACAAGGCTGTCACCGGTGACATAATTGCATTTTCACCTTGACAAAAAACCGTAAAATACCAGGCAAGGCTAAAACCAAGAAACATACTGCCCGCATCACCCATAAATACGCACGCACGTACCTTCCCGAAGAAAGGAAGGTTTAAAAAAAGAAACGGCACAAGAACACAAATAAATAATAAAATAATATCGGCTTCAGGACGGCCCGCAGAAAATGCAAGTATATACATTGAAATAAATGAAATCAGGCTCATACTCCCAGCCAAACCATCAATTCCATCAGACATATTCAACGCATTAATCACACCCATTACAGCAAACACACTAAAAGGAATCGCCCAATCACCCAGTAAAACATCACCTTCGTTGAGCAGATTACCCAGATTACTAATGACATGGCCAGATGTTGATGTCATTATTAATGCCGCCAGTAACTGTGCGAACAAACGTATCCTTACACCCATCTCCCGGTGATCATCCAGTACTCCAATGCTTAATAATACAATTGAAGCAAAAATAAAACTGTGAATATCAGACGGCTGAGAAGGAAAAGTTAAAACAGATAAGATAAAGGCAACACCCATAGCCAACCCACCGACCAGAGGAATTTCACCTGCATGTTGTTTACGCCCTACCGGTTGATCAACCAAGCCTATACGACGTGCAAAAGGGATTAACAACCAAAGAGCCAGAAAGGTACCTACGAATGCAAGTAGATAGCTATGCATATTATGTTCTTACCTGACAAATATAATTACTATTGCGGTGACTCCATAACATCGCAGCTTCCCCCCTTAAACGCTCCTGAAATCCTCTTGATGAACCAGAAACCAGTTATACGTATCTTCAAGTCCCTTTAGTAATGGTATTGTCGCACTCCACCCCAGATTATTCAATTTACTGACATCCAGCCACTTTCTCGGTGTACCATCCGGCTTACTGCTATCAAAAGTCAGCTCCCCCTCAAAACCAACGACCTCTTTAACCATTTGAGCTACATCTCTGATCGGAATATCATCACCCACTCCGATATTGACTGTTTCCTCATCAGAATAATTTTCCATCAGGTATAAAACCGCATCAGCCATATCATCAACATGTAAAAACTCACGACGAGGGGTACCCGTCCCCCACACGACCACTTCCGGGTCTGAATTTATTTTTGCCTCATGAAAACGTCGCATTAACGCAGGTAAAACGTGTGAGTTTTCCAGCCCGAAATTATCACCTGGGCCATAGAGATTAGTCGGCATCACTGAAATTGCATCAAAGCCATACTGCCTGCGATAGGCTGCACACATCTTCAATCCCGCTATCTTGGCGATTGCATACCATTCATTCGTCGGCTCAAGCGGCCCGGTTAACAGGTATTCTTCCTTCAGGGGTTGAGGAGCCATTTTCGGGTAAATACAGGTAGACCCCAAAAACAGTAATTTCTTTACTCCGTTACGGTAAGCAGAATCAATGATATTCGTCTGGATTTGTAAATTTTCACGAATAAAATCGGCCGGGTAAGTGTCATTGGCATGAATCCCCCCCACCTTTGCCGCTGCCAGAAAAACATAATCCGGCTTTTCTGCTAAAAAGAAATCTTCAACAGCTTGCTGGTTTTTTAAATCCAGCTCCGAACGAGTGCGAGTAACAATATTTTCAAAACCACGTTTTTCCAGCAATCGTTTTATCGCACTACCCACCATACCACGATGACCTGCTATATAAATCTTGTCATTTTTATTCATGGTAATTATAAGTTTTAAAACCTTCCCGTTTGCACAACTCATCACGCTCTGCATCTTTCAGGTCTTCGCGTACCATTTCTGCTACTAGCTCATCAAATGTAATTTTAGGCGTCCACCCCAGTTTTTCTTTAGCTTTAGTAGGGTCACCCAACAAGGTTTCTACTTCTGTTGGCCGGAAATAGCGCGGATCAACAGCAACAATGCAATTGTCATTTTTGTCATAACCTTTCTCATCAACACCTGATCCTTCCCAGCGAACAACCATCCCCAATTCTTTTGCCGCAGCATTCACAAAATCACGTACTGAATATTGAACACCCGTCGCAATAACAAAATCATCAGGCTCTTCCTGCTGCAACATCAGCCATTGCATTTCAACATAATCTTTTGCATGACCCCAGTCACGTTTGGCATCCATATTACCCAGGTATAAACAATCCTGTAGTCCCAACTTTATTCTTGCCATTGCACGGGTAATTTTACGCGTAACAAATGTTTCACCGCGTACAGGTGATTCATGGTTAAACAAAATTCCATTACAGGCATAAATTCCGTATGCCTCACGGTAGTTAACAACTATCCAGTAGGCATAAAGTTTTGCAACCGCATAAGGCGATCGTGGATAAAAGGGAGTCGTTTCCTTTTGTGGAATCTCCTGCACTTTGCCATATAACTCTGAAGTAGAAGCTTGATAATATTTAGTTTTATCAGCAAGCCCGGATATACGAATAGCCTCAAGAATACGCAAAGCCCCCATACCAACTGAATCAGCAGTATCTTCAGGTGTTTCAAAGGAAACAGCCACATGACTTTGTGCCGCAAGGTTGTAAACTTCATCAGGCTGCACTTGCTGAATAATACGAATCAGGCTACTTGAATCAGTCAAGTCACCGTAATGCAGAATAAACTTACGATTATCGACATGCGGATCCTGGTACAAATGATCAATTCGATCTGTATTAAATGAAGATGCACGGCGCTTGATACCGTGGACTTCATAGCCTTTTTCTAATAAAAGCTCAGCCAGATAAGAACCATCCTGTCCAGTAATACCTGTTATTAATGCTTTTTTTGTCATAATAAAACTCGCATAACTACTTGTTTATATTTAAAATTCTTAACTACTTTCTTACCCACTGCAAGACTTTTCTAAGAGGTTTAAAATACAAAGTCCACGGATAAGGCTTTAAATTATTCACTATCCACGCCTTACGATCCATCACATTAGCTTTTAGCCTATTAGCAACAGAAGCATTACTAATACCACCCGTCCTCATATGAACAAGAGTTTCAGGTAAATATACAGTATTAGCATTGTGCTTTAACAGAAATCTGAGCATTATTTCATAATCAGCTGCTGAACCAAGTTCAAGGTTAAATAAACCGAAATCCTCATAAATTGATTTTCTCACGAAAAAAGTAGGATGTGGCGGCATCCAACCCCAATAAAATTTGCCAGGCTTATATTTCCCTGCTCGCCAATACCTAACTATTTTATCAGTATTTTCAGGCGCTACATACTTCAAATCGCCATAACATGCTTGCACTTCAGGATCTTCAAAAATACGTGCAATTTTATACAATACAGTATCATCATGATAAAAATCATCTGAATGCAGAATACCCACAACATCACCTGTAGCGAGAGCAATCCCTTTATTTAATGCATCATATAGCCCATCATCATCTTCCGAAATAACCTGATCAATTGCAGCATTATTTTTTCTTATAACATTCAGGGTGCTATCAGTAGAGCCACCATCAATGACAATATACTCAACGTCAACATCTCTTTGTGATCTTACTGAACTAATACAAGCCTCAAGTATCTCGCCACAATTAAATGTAACCGTTATAATAGATAAATTCACAAATATTAATTCAAAAAAAATTCGTTAGATTTAACGTATAATTAAGAGGTGAATTTTATTAAACAAAGCTTATTTTCCACCTAACCATTATCGCGTTTAATAAAATAATTACCCAATACCAATACATCCATTTTTGTCCTTAGAAAACAATCTAGTGCTTCTTGGGGATTACAAACTACTGGCTCATTTTCATTAAACGAAGTATTCAAAACTATTGGCACACCAGTAATTTTCTTAAACTCCTCTATTAATTTATAGTACCTTGGATTAGTATCTTTATAGACAGTTTGCAGTCTGCCAGAACCATCTGCATGCGTCACTGCAGGAATTTTGCTTCTCATTTCTTCATTTATCTGAAAGACCTTCATCATAAAGGGCACGTCATCATCTTCTTCAAACCAATTGGTAACATCTTCTCTCAAAATTGAAGGCGCAAAAGGCCTGAATGATTCACGACGCTTAATTTTTAGATTCAAGATTTCTTTTATATCAGCCCGACGAGGATCGCATACTATCGAACGATTACCTAACGCACGAGGACCCCACTCCAGTCTCCCCTGAAACCAACCTATCACTTTTGCATCAGCTATTACTTCTGCTGTTTTTCTGCATAACTCACCCTCATCTTCTACAAACTCAACAACACAATTTTGTTCCTTTAGCTTACCCCTGTTGTTATCCAGTACAATCTTAATTTCTTCATTAGAAAACTCAGGACCCCAGTAAGCATGATCCATATGACTAGTAGAAGTCATATCACCAATGTCACGTGCAATAATGCATGCTGCACCAATAGCACCACCTGCATCACCCGCAGCAGATTGAATATAGACATTCTTAAATGATGTATTACGCTTAACCTTACCATTAGCAACCGAGTTCATTGCACAACCACCGGCTAGTGTAAGATTATCTATGCCATGTTTTTTATGCAGTGTGTTGAGTAAATGAAAAAAGGCTTCTTCATACATGGCCTGTATCGAGTGTGCTATATCCTTGTGTTTTTGTTCAAGCTCACCATTCTTTTCTCTTCTGGGACCAAATAATTCTTCCAGCTTATCAGTAAATAATTCACCTACATGTGGACTTCCATTTTCCCATTCATACTCTATTTTTTCATTATAATGTCTAAAGTAATCAAGATTAAGTTTGAATGAACCATCTTTATGTAACAATACTATCTGACGCATTTTCTCCATATATTCAGGTTTACCATATGGCGCCAGTCCCATTACCTTGTATTCATCACCATAATGAGGAAAGCCCAGGAACTGGGTCATTGCCTGATAGAAAATACCCAGTGAATGAGGAAAGTAAACCTTATCTTCAATATTAATATCAACACCATCACCAACACCCCATGCGGCACTAGAGAAATCACCAAAACCATCTACTGATACTGTAATCGCCTCATCATATGGTGACACCAGATAACAAGAGGCCAGGTGAGCCAAGTGATGCTCTACATGCTTGATTTTACAATTCAACTTTTGCCCAGGGAAAGCCTTAACAAGTTCGTCTTCAACCGAAGCACGCTCTTTGGCATTCTTTAAACGATCCAATACCAATTTCAGCTCAGGTCTCTTTTTCAATGTAAAGCCAATTTTTTTGAATAAATTTGCCTTTGGATCGCTGTTGATAGCTATATAATCTACATCAGACAAAGTTAACCCACTCGCATCAAGACAATATTCGATGGATTGCGAAGGAAAACCTGCCCAATGTTTTATTCTGCGAAAACGCTCCTCCTCAACAGCGGATACCAGCTCTCCATCACGAACAAGGCATGCAGATGAATCACCATGATAAGCATTAATCCCTATAATTATTGACATAAAATAATTCCTAATATTACAGGTTACGATCCAATTTTATTGAATATTCTCTCAAAACTTCACCAACCATTCTCGACATTTTATTACTCATAACATCTGGGTCAGAGTAAATTGTATTTCTCTTAGAACTTACTTCATTTACACATCTACTCAAGCTATCAGAATCATTAAATACCTGAATCCTACTCATATTAGAAAGCGCTATCGCCATCTCAACCTGATGATCATCAATATGCTCATTATATTTGTTTTTTCTTGGCATAACGATTGGTGATTTTCCTTTATTTAATGCATGGATTATTGAGCCTGCACCACAATGAAGTATTACAATCTCTGATGCCTCTATCAACTCTTCAAATTCCTCCATCCCTAAAAAATCAACAAGCTTTGTACCTGACATTTCAAAACTAGTATTTCCTCGCTGTATTACTATCGGTCTTGGCAAAATATCAATTGCACCCCTAACTGCATTCAATAATCTAGGAAAAGGTTGAATAGCATTCCCTACAGATACAAAAGTACTCATATCAAAGGCCCGCCACATGTACCATGCGGAAAGTACTTGCTTAGGGACTTCCATTGATAAAAGAACTTGTGTGCCAATCTATACATAATTCTACCCGTTAATGATGGCTTGTTAACCCGGGTGATGGTTTCAATAAAAATAATATATGTAGAAAAAAATAACCTGCCTATTAATGCAAATGGAACTGCCGGACCAGCGCCAGTGCTTAAAATTATATCCGGCTTTTCTTTCTTTAAAATATTATATGCCTCATAGAGATTTTTGAAAAATCCAAAATCACGCTCTGAATGTGTTATAAAATATGTTATCTTTTCCATGTCGGATGGCAACAATGCCTTATCATTTAACACAAAAAAATAGTTATATTCTGTGTAAACTTTTGATAGACATCTAACCTCTGTCAAATGTCCTCCACATGAAGAAACAATACATACCTTCACTTATTTATTCCTCTTTCAACTTATAGCATGCCTATATATAAGGACGTCATTTTATCTGCAACTGTCTTCCATTCAAACTCATTTTCCATCCAGGCCCTTCCTTGTGAACCCATTAATGGTAAATCCATATCAAAAACATTTTCAATAGCCCTAGCAAGTGCCACTGGTGTATTATCAACCCACAAACCACATCCATGATCAACCAAACCCTGCCATGGTGTACCTTTTGAGGCGATTACAGGTACATTATGCGATAATGCTTCTGCTATAACCATTCCGAAGTTTTCAGTATAGGATGGCACAATACATACATCTGAGCGACTAAATGCCTTGGTTTTTTCTTCACCAACAACGTGACCATAGAACGTTACTAATTTTTCAAGACCAAGCTGAGTAGTTAGTTTCTTAAGACTTTCCACATACCTACTCTCCCCAGTTCCATATATATCAAGATATACGTGGCTCTTTAACAAAAGAAAAGACCTTAAAAGATTTTCAATACCTTTTTTTTCATGTAAACGACCAATAAATAATAATCTAAGATATTGACTTGATCTATATTTTTTTGTTATCTGAGCAGGTAACTCAACCCCATTAGGTATTACAGCATAACTGGCATTTGTTATCTTCTTACCTGATTCCAATTTTTCTTCTTTAACTGTTGTATGTATCGTACATTTGATATTCAATAGCAAATGGTTACAAAACTTAACCCAATACTTCTTCAATAATCCTTTGCTAGTTCCAGTCCAATCTTGTAATGAACCACGTGGCGACCAAACGATAGGCTTTTTATTAATTAAACAAAAAAATAAAGTAGGTATTGTTGTAAAGGAATATACACCTGTCAAATGTACAATATCTGACTGCTTAATAAACTTATTTAAATTTAATAACAATGACAAAGAAATAACATTCGGCAGAACCCTTCTAAAATAATAAACATCATACCCTGCTGCTTGCCTGACTGGGTTTGAGCCTAATATCAGCTTATCCTTAAGCCTTGGGCCTGCAGCATTAGTAGTTAAGACTGTTAAATGTACCGAGTGATTATCCACAATATGATTACATAAATCATAAACAGAAAAAATTGGCCCGCCCCAATATGTAGCAGGATAAAAGGATGGGACTATATGCAGTAACTTCATTCTAAATACCAAACACATCTGCAGCTTTGTAATTTTATACTTTTTTTGCAACTATAAGCATGCTTTTCCACATATATGGAAATCTACCAAGACCCTTAAAACTCAACACTGTAAAGCCATGCTCTTGCAATAACTTTGTCAATGTTTTTCTCGACCATAATTTAATATGTCCGCCGTCCCAAAAAGGATCTAGATGCTTATCCCATTTATTCATCACAGATATTGCTAAATTTTTAAGATAACCATGATAAGGTGTAGTTATAATCAAATAACCATCATCATCTAGAACTGAAAAAGCAAATTTAGGCAAGAACCTAGGTAAAAACAAATGTTCAATAACTTCACTTGAGACTACCACATTAAATTTTATTTTATTTATATCTGGTAAATCTTCATAAATACTATGCTGTAGAAAGTTTACTGTCGGATTCTTAGATTTTGCATATTGAATCCCTTCATAATCTGCATCTATACCCGTAACATCATACCCTAATGAATTAATTTCACCTGCCAAGACTCCATTTCCACACCCAAGATCAAGGACTTTTCTAACAGAAATGTTAGATAACTCATTTAAAATAGCCGGAGTAATATATTTGTGTGCATCTGTTTCATCACCTGAAACCCAACCATAATTATTAACAACATTTCGCATAGCATTTTCCGTGTATAATATATAACTTGCATACCATATAGCTATTATAAGGTATTAACATTTCACCGCATAGAAAATATCTTATTGCTTACTTCAATAGCTATTACCTATAAGTAGATAAAAAGATCACCAGTTCTTATTATCTAGCAACTATACACGTCGTGATATCAAATACATAATAAAATACAAACTTATGAATGATAAAATAAAACCACCAAGCATACCTGCTAAATTTGATTCCGCATAAAATAGGCTAAATAGCAACGTTAACCCTAATAAATACTCAATAATTGTTGCTTTTGGGCTTGCAAAAACTACAACTAGCAACCTGAATAACAATCCTACAAGTGCCATGCCAATATAAACACCTACTTCACCATAGTTTGCATAAAATTCGGGGAGCCATGGTAAATTAAACGATGTAACATAATCATTCTTATTCAATAAGGCGTATCTGTGACCAAATTCATTACCATAGCTGGATTCAGGCTTCCCCGGCCAAATAAACCTAGGAATAAAGCTAACCAATAGAAACTCATATGTATGCCCATCCCAGTATGGAACAGTCCCTGGGGTATTATGCACCACATACGCAAAAGTAGTTATATGATTAATCCTACCTACTTGCGTAGACCCTAATTTATCAAAACTCTTACCTTTTACATTTTTGTAATATTCGTATGCAGCTGTGAAAAATAACCCCGTTTTCTCTACTCTGCTTAAGTCTGTGTAATAGTCACTTGTAATTAAAGTACGATAATGCATCTTTGCAGGGTTAAAAATCATATAAAATGCCATTAAAATTCCAATAAAAAACAATGGTATTTTTTTTCTTATTTGCCAATAGATAATCATATAGAAGAGCATGAGCAAAAATACCTGTGCCAATGCACCACTAGTAAATCGATCAATAAACACTACTGGCAAAATTAGAAAAAGAAAAAAATTCTTTTCAATATTAGACAAAATTCCTTTTAAATAAAGTATATAGAAGAACCCCAATGTGAAATAGCCCAGTGGATTCAGTAATTGTCCCAATGAGGGTATCTCACTAAGATTGGGAATAATTCTATATAGTATATAAATACTTATAATTAACCAGAACTTCGGCGTCAAATGCTTGAATGACAGTTGGTTTTTTAATGACACAGGGGCAACTTTGTAAAATAATACCCTTCCGACAAAATAATATGATACATACAATAAAACTAAACCTGTAATCACCAACTCTAATGCATAATCAATTGATGAACCGGGCAAGCCTCTCCAATCAATTAGATCCGAAAACACCGGAAAACCAAAAGTAAATGAATAGAAAAGTCCATGAAGTGGTAGTAAGGGTATAGACTCCTGATCTTTTTTCTGAAAATAAATAATGCCAGGAAGACAACCCAGCAGTAAAATTGCTAAACCATAAGTAGCGTGAGGACTTCTCTCTTTTGTTAGTGAGCCTGCTATAAGAAACAACACCAGAATTACCAGAAAAGTTACGAGTAAATAACCATATTTCCTTGTTTCACTAACTCTGTTAGGAATGATTGTTAGATTTTTCATCTCTCATCCACAAAAAACCATAACCAAAAAAGAATGAACACAAATATGCAAACGAGTAGCCTAATGAAACACTGATTATATTTACATCTCCAAGTAAATGATAAATCCCTATAATCAATAAAAGACCTGCATACTGAAGAAGTCTCATCATAATTAGAACGCGATTAAGATGTCGAGCAATCATAAAGTTTTTTACAATTTCAGATATACTCACAAAGGCAATAAAAATTGATAATGATTTCAATATAGGTGATACATCACGCCACTTCTCTCCAAATATGAATGGAATAACATAATCAGAAGAAACTAATACTACAAGTGCAATAGAAAATGAAAATATTCCTGTAATATTAATTATTAATTTACGCTCGCCACTGAGACCCTCCTCACCATCAAACCTACTAAACCAATTAACTGCAACCCTATTTACCATCGGTGTAACTAATTGATGCGGGACAAATGCTAACCTTTGCGCCTGAAAGTAAAGACCTGCGCCACGCTCACCTCCTATTACACCAGCAATCAATAGATTGAGTCGGGCAAACCCGCCTTCCAATGCGGAATCTAGCCATATTCCTGCTCCATTTTTAATAATGTGAATCATATTATTAAGCTTTAATATTCTAGGCCTAACTACATACAATCCATTTAAAAAAAACAAGCCTAAAATATTAATAATAATTATAACAAAATCACGTAAATATAAAGCAGCAATACCTGCTCCTGCCACAGCTAAAATTATTGAAATTATATGTCCAGTAAATTGAGCTAACATCTCTATTATAGATAGTCTTTTGTAATCCAGAGTCCTTTCATAAAAGGCTTTTAAATTATTTATAATATGCAATGATATAATATTTATCGTTATAAAAAAGGAGGTTTCATTTAACTCAAGAAACCACATTAAGGTACCCATTAACAGAGCTGACAAGAAAACAGCTTCGTAAACAATCGCACTAAAATACATTTTCTTTATCTCACCTGAAAACCTTTCCTCTGGATAGCGAATAATTTGCAAATTAAGCCTTAAAGAAAATATTGTTTGTACAATGCCTATAGTTGCTAGAAGTAATGCATACATACCAAAGCTTTCAGGTTCAAGCAACCTAACTAAAAAAAGATTTGCTGAAAATGCTACAATTGCCTGAAAAACACCTGCTACTAGCGGGAGTTTTGATAGTGAAAGTATATGAACTTGAGACATTATTTATTTACTGATACGTAAAATTAACCCATACTCACCGTTATGTTCATCTATATAACGCAGTAATATATATACTCGCCAATAATAGGTAAGATTATTAAACATGTCTTTAATTGAAACCTTCTTACTCAATACGATGCCCAGTGGCTCAAGCCTTGGTATTCCATTATTTATATATTCTGCAATAGCATTAAATTTTGGTAATAACATAATCCTAAAAGGATAGGAGAATCCAAGCTTTCTTCTATTTACAAATTTATCATTGAGTCCTTTTCTTAATAAAATCTTCTTCAAAGGATATTTAATTTCATCCCTGTGAGCCATCCAAAAACTCTGTGGTAACGTACTCACGTAATCCACAAGCTCCTTATCCAAAAATGGACACCTAGCCTCCATACCATACTCAGCAGTTGCCTTATCAACTTTCACCATTCCATGACCAATCATATCAGTTATTCGCTGCTTGTACCCATAATCAGACAACGGAAACCCTGCTGATAATGAATCAGAGTTGTATCTAGCATTAGTTTTACACCCAACCCACTCATTGAATTTCCTATAACCAAAAAAAACCTCATCAGCACCATCACCTGTAAAAAGTACATTCCCGAATTTTTTTGCTTCTAACGTTAACATTACAAGAAAATAATATGAAAACTGTGCGAATGGCTGATCCAAGCTAGATATTGCACTTTCGATCCGACTATAAAAGTTCTTGAATGGATAAACCCAGTTTATTTTTTTTCCCAGTTTTTTTGATAAATATCGAGCATATGGTTCATCATTCATTTTTCTATGGAACTGTTTCAAAGATACTAGTGCAAGCATATTATTTTTCTTCTGCATTTCTATTGCTAGTAACGAGGAGTCTATACCACCTGAATAAATAAGTACTGGCTGGTCAATTCCAGCTATCCTTTTGCTAATCGCACCTTCTAATAGATCTTCAATATTTTTTATTATATTCTCCTCGTTGAAACCAGAAGTATTTTCATATTTATTCCGTTCAAGTATAGCAATACGCTTTAGCTTAAATTTGACTAGATCAATCTCCAATATTTCACCTGGCAATATCGGTTTAATCTCGGAATAAATACTTTTACTTGGATGAACAAAACCATTTTCAAGATAAAATGAGACTTGCATATTACAAATACTGACATCAGACTGTTTCAGATTATCTTTCACAGCATTTACGTTTGATGAAAAAATAAGGGTGTGCTCATCAAAGAAATAAAACAATGGTTTTTTCCCGATACGATCTCTATGAAAATAAACCCTTTCTCTAGATTTATCAAAAAGAACAAAGCTATACATTCCATCAAGCTTACTTAACCCATCAAGGCCATATTTCCTGTAGATAAAAAATATAGCCTCACAGTCTGAACCACTTAAAGGGTGGTAATTTTTATCTTCTGATAATATTTGTTTATAGTTATAGATCTCTCCATTACAAATCAAAACAAGATCTCCATTCTGTAGAGGCTGATTAGATGTTTCTTTAGTGTCTATGACCGAAAGCCTAGAATGTATAAGAGCTACACCTTCATGCTGATATGAGCCAATATTATCAGGCCCTCTATTCCTAATACCATCTATATTCAATTCATGTATATTTTTACACTTATTCTTTGATATATAACCAAACAACCCACACATAATTTACTATCTCTCAATCAGTTTTTTATACTTGTTCACAATTTTTAAACCATAATCATCCCAAGTATACCCTTTACTTATCCTTTCTTTTGCATTACCACCCATTTCAATACACTTATCTCTATTTGAATATAGATACCAAATTTTTTCTTTAATCTGCTCAGTATCACATACTGGTATTATAAAACCTTCTTTCCGGTTTTTAGTCAAAAAATCAGCGCCGCCAGAGTTTGTTGTACAAATAATTGGTAGGCCACATGCCATTGCCTGCGCCTGTACGACAGCCAACCCTTCTTCAAGTGAAGGAAATAAAAAAACAGAGCCTTGAGAATAGTACTTATATAGCTCAGAATAAGGTTTATATCCTAAGTATTTTATGTTTTTGTGATCATATTTCCTGAGAATTTTATTCATTTCTGGGTGTACTGCACCAATATGCCACAGCTCTGCATCTGGAATATCTAACTCGGTAAATGCCTTTAATAAATAATAACTTCCTTTTCTAATACTAAGTGTCCCTGCTGTTATTATTCTAAATACATTATCTTCTTTTTTTATTTGCTTGAACTGAGTCAAGTCAACCCCAGTATTACACATGATAATTTTCTCTTCAGGTACACCCATTTTGATAAACGTAGAAGCTGCGAATGATGAATTTGTCTGAACATAATCGGCGACTTCATACTCATCAATCTCTTTTTTTATTACATCCTGACATAAATTAAAACCCATACCCATTGAATCATACTCATCTCTTAATATCCTCGACTGCTCAACAATATGAGCACTCCCTCTTACTATAATCGTCCTGACATTAATTTTCTTAGCAGCATTTAATGTTCTCAATGAATTACCGCTCCAGCCTACTACTATATCTAAGTCACTAGATAGTGCATGACTAGCCAAAATATCATGGAGATCGTTTAGCTTACTATTCAATCTGTTATTACGTATATGAGCATACTTGAGGAAATATTTAAGATATTGAATGTAATTTCCTGAGAAATTTTCAGAAGGTATTTCGATATCAAACTTATTTCTGAGATATGATCTAGGATAGCTACATATTAATTTTCCAAGCATACCATGCTTGTATAGTTGATATGCAAGATGATAGGAATGGAAAACACCGGCAACAGAAATATCTACTTTCATAATAAAATAACAACTTTCTAATTTTACATAGCAGCCAAAACCTAACTAATTTTTTTAGCAACTATAATTATCTCACCTTTAGTAGAAAATAAGACATTTTTTTTAAATACACTGCCCCAGTCCTCATAGACACCGATCAACTCAAGACCATAACTAGCAAGATTATTCCTAAAAAAATCTGCACAATACCCTAGAGGATGAACTGCACCCATCATATTAAATACTTTTTTGCCAATGTTCTCATAATCAATATTTGGTACCTCTATACATAACAGCCCTTCATCCAAAACTAAAAGTGAACTAAAGACTTCAAACACATCAGAAATATCTGTGAAATGTTCTAGCGAATGACAACTATATATCAAGTCATATTTGCCCTGAACTTCAGTCAAATCACTATATATATTAACCCCCAAATCCTTCTTGCCTACTTCTCTTCTATAACTACTAATCTCTACACCGTCAGCCTTAAATGAGTATTTATTCGCTTGAAAAAGAAAATAACCCCACGATGAACCCACCTCGAGCAATAACGGACATTTCTTAGCAAATAATCCACGCAATACTTTCAATCTAGCCGAATAGTCTTTTGGTGACCCTTCAAAATTTGATACCATAAGTCTCTGTAGTTCTTCCTTCGTTGGAACCTCAGTTGTTATGTCTTCAGCAGCATATAAACGATCATAAAAGTTTTTCGAAATTACAGTCTTATATATAGGATGCATATAATAAAGCAGACAGTTAACACATTTTAATATCCTTATAAAAAAGAATTTCCTGCCGACTACATCATATTTTGATTCGCCACAGTGAGGACATTTAGCAATTGAATAATACTTTATTATTGATAAAAGAAGATATTCTATTTTATACAGGTTTCTAAAAATATATAGCTTTGTCATTAAGAATGGCCCACGTCTGTACCTGAAATTAATTTAAGTAAATTTCTCATTTGATCTGTAAAATCATATTTCTTATACTCACATGCTTTTCTTGCATTTTCTGCAATATTCTTTCTTTCTTCATCACGCTTAAGGTAATACATAATCTTTTCGAGCAATTCATTATTATCCGAAAAATATACCACCTCTTTATTTTCTTCAAACAACTCCAATTGCTCCTTAGTTCGTTCAGCTAACATAAATGAAGCACAAGCAGGAATTTCCATAGTACGGTCCGTCTGAAGATCTCTATTTTTCTTACGAAGAAAGCATAAATTTATCTTTGTTGCATTTATGGCCTTTACATATTCATCACCATATATGGGCCTGTTCTCTAAAATTATATTCTCATTTTTTTTCTGGTACTTATGCCAACCTGTACCCCAAACCCTAACACGCACACCCTTATTGGCAAGAAATAAGATACTCTCCGCGCGTTCCTTCTCAAATGTCCCAATAAAGCCTACGTCAGCACCATACCTACTTCTATCATCATCAGTAACAGCAATAGGTCTATGCATTTTTTCATAATATGTTTTATTGACGAAGATAACTTTTTTTGCCCCAAGACTTGGTAACTCATCAGCATTTGCATTATAACTCTTGGTTGTAACAACCAAATCATATAGTGATAGGCAGTTTCTGTAATATGCACTTTGATTGTGCTTGGCGTACATATCATCTTCTGTAAAAGAAATAACTTTTGCATCCTTATTAACTTTTTTTATCCAAGCCAGAACGCTATAGTGAAGCATAAGAGATTTTTCTACCCAGATAATTTTGTAATCACTCCCAGCAACATTTCTTATCCTCTGATTAAGGCTTGTGTAATCATACGGGTAACCAATCGCATCAAAAACCTTTAAGTAGATTGCTTTTAGCAGATTCCTTTTAATTGCACCCTCATAATTAAATGAGACCCCGTCCACTATACACCCCAAATCTTTCAATACGCAAAAGCGAAAGTAACTCCTGGTATGCGATCGCAAATCACCTACAAATAAAATCTTTATTTTTTTTTTATTGTTTGACTGCATCTTGATATTTCATTCTTTTACAAAAAGTCATTAGCCCTTTCGGGGTAAGATTGATTAGTTCTACTTCCTTTCTAATACAATAATTATTTATCTCATGCCATCTTCTAAGTGAATTAGACATCATTGCGAGGTCACGATAAACATCTTTAAAATTTTTATTCTTATCTTCATCCATTGTCCCATAAAAATGTGAATCAGTGCCCAAAAGATTATGACACAAACCATTCCCCTCAACTCCGATAAAGTGAATTTTCCGTGCTCCCATATAAATCGAAGCTAGAATACCTTGTTCTACTACAGCGCCGCCATGTCCAATTTTGCATAGATCAATTTCACCTTTAAACCCTGACATAAACATAAGGTTCTGCATTAGCCAGTATACATTCTCTTTATTTTTATATTTTTTGAATTCTGGTAGATTATACCATGATGCGTTTAGAAAAATTTTTGTTTCAGGACTCTTCTCATGAACTAGATCAATATAGCTTAATGGCCAGTCCCCTTTGGCTAGTTTTGTATCAATAAAAATATGGAATGTTGGACAAATATACTCATAATCAGCATGCAAAAATGAGCGATTTACAAAGATAGTAATTTTATCTTTTAACAGATTAAGATCATGATCATTTATGGAAGGTGCATTCCCTACAACATAGACTTCATTATTTGGGAACATATCCTTAAGCTCAATATTTTTGTTTAACCCATAATATTTTGCGCCACCTTTTATATGATATCTTGCTATTTGAAAGATATTTACTGCCTTAAATAATAAATCTTCCCAAACCTCCCTAATTTCCCATAAATTCTTTTTCATAATCACTCCAGATTCTTTCGGCCATCTGATATTGCTCTTCTGTATCGATGTCTATGGACTGCGGGTGTTGCAGCTCAAAGTAGTATGGTCTTTCCCCAATCCTATCTGAATAATTATTATATATTTCCGAATGAGCTAAAAAAACACCGCTATTTACTTCATAAACTGGCAATAATGTTTGTGTTCGAGGCCACTTTTCTTTATTTCGATCATAATTAATTGGTGCATGATCATTCCAGATAAAAGATTCTATCTTTGTGACTGTCATAAGTGAATCATAGTAACCTGTATTTATTTCTTCAAAATATTTACTTATAATTCTGTCATATAATTGACTACCTATAAAAGGTGATGTTACATGAGTCCATAGTACCACCTCCTCCTTGAAGAGTTGACTTGCATATTGAATTAAATCATCCGTAGATGCAGTTGATGTTGCATATATATCTGGCCTATCATCAATTACCACTTTCCCTCCGCTATCATTCAGCAACATTTGTGCAATATTTTTTACTTGTTCGTCATTTGTTGATAGTATTATTTTATCTATACTTCTACTTTTTATCAGCTGTTTTAATTTTAGATAAATAAGACCATTCTCAATATTAGAAAACCTTCTAGTATTTTTTTTCTTTACCCGTTGACTACCACTTCTACAAGGTAAAAAAGCTGTAACAGTTTTTTTCATATAATTAAATCCATTAATTTTCCTACCTTATTCACCAAAGGAATATTGTTCCCATTAGCAATTACTTCCAGTCCTTTTAGATTATCAGAAAATGGAGCAAAAAAAACAAAATCAATACCCAGGTATGTTGCTGCATCATAATCGATCACTGAGTCGCCAATGAATATCACATTATGACTCTTACTCTTATCCAATATTTGCTGAATACATTCAATTTTAGTTTTAGGTGAGCCTAATATCCCTTTAAAATATTTAGCTAAATCTCGCCGCTCAAAGACAATTTTTAATTCTTCCTCATCACCGCCAGAAGCTATAAAATTATCACAGAAATATAGTTTTTCCAGACAGCTCTGTATACCATCTATTATAACTGCGTTATCATACAAACTTATGCACTGCCTACTGAATTCACTTAGAAAATGGTCAAGTAGTTTATTATTTAATTTAATACCCAGAAACTCAGTAATAAATAATTCAAATTTAACATATCGTGATACACCACCATTTGCCTTATGATATAGTATAAATTCATTAACTATATCTTCTGGGTATTCTGATAATACATATCGAAAAGCATCGTTCTTCAATTCATTAGAATTGAATACTACGCCATCACAATCAAAAATATAAACATCATACATATAATTTAACTACAACATATTTAGAGCAAAGAATACATAGAGATAATTGGGATATCGTACATAGTACTTGTAAGACTTTTTAATGGTATTTCTGGGTATATATTAGAAAAACTATATAATGCATTCTGAACCTCTTCCGCTAAAAGTGAATTACTTCTTTCTAAACGGGGGTATCCATCAAAACCAATCAGGTAAATCTTATTAGCTTCAATATACTCTGAAAAGCCTAATGCCAGCCCTAATGGAGAGTCATTAGGTATTATATTCTTATCTTGATTACAGCCAATACTATCAACATAATGTATATTCACATGTCTATCATGTGTATTTACATCACAGCTAGTTTTGTTCCCAACCACAATATCTGATACTGAATTGTTAATTTTTAAATTACCTGATAGAAATTTCAACTTTTCATTTCCTGGCAAACAAACAATCTGCATTTTTTTACATGTCATATAACTATCTATATGTCGTATGCTGGAATGAACAATGACATAGTCATTTTTTATTGCAAGATTACAAACTGCATTCCTATGTAGTACTGCAGATTCACCGCCACCAATAATAACAACCCCCTTCCCCTTTACTTCTGAACTAACTATATTACTTAATCTCTCAGGGCTCACTTTCATTTTGTCTGTAGACAGGTACTCCAGAATTTCATCGTAACCATATCTTTTCATTCCCAGTAAGGTCATGACCTCATTCTGAGGTAATCCAAGCATACCAGAAAACATATAAGGTAAGCATGTACCCCAATTATGCATATTTTTTAACTTATCAAAAGCTGAAACCACTTCTGAAAGATGAACAAGACTTATATCAACATTACGTCTTCTGGATAAATATAATGAAATTGCTTCAGTTTTAAGATTACCTGCACCACGCCCCATACCTTGTACTGTTGAATCGCATATCGTCGCACCTGCACTATATGCAGCTAAAGAATTTGCAAATGCTAAACCAAGATTATCATGACCATGAAAGCCTATCTTGACACCAACGGCATTTTCTTTTGCTAGTGATATTATATTCGAAACATCTTCTGGGAAACACGATCCATATGAGTCAACAAAATACAAGTAGTCAATATATTTGGTGACAGCTTTTAGCCGACTCATAGACTTAGCATGATTCAATCTGTGCATGTACATTATATTCAATGCAATTAAAAAACCATAATCACGTACCGATTTAAGTAAGGGGATGATTTTGCTTACGTCTTCAAATGAAACAGCGATCCTGATCAATTTAACATATGGTCTACAGGTTTCGATCACCTCGACTCCTTCCCCATCTTTAAAATCCTTTGCATTCAACATAAGAGCTATAGATTTAGAAGAATCAAGTACATCCCTCAACTCCTTTAGAACATAATCAGGTGTATAATAAAACCGCCCTTTATATTCAATGTTTGATACATTCCTATAACCTATTTCTACTATATCAACTGGCAAATGATTCATTGCACCCAGGTATTGCGCGACAATCTCATCACTGTAATCCCACTGAGTATAATAGCCACCGTCTCTTAATGTACAATCAAGAAGCTCTAGTTTTTTATTCATAATTAATTGCTATATTTCTCTTGTTCTATACCAATCATCTTTTTTATGATCTGTGGCAAGTATACTGTTGCCTTCCAGTTTAATTTATTTTCTGCTTTTTCTGGATTTGAAATACTAGTGCGGATATCAGATGGACGAAATAAACTTTCATCAATTTCAACGTAATCTTTCCAATCTAAATTCACCTCATCGAAAGCTAATACAATAAACTCACGTAACGTATAAGATTTACCTGTGGCGATGACAAAGTCCTCTGGCTTTTCTAACTGTAACATCTTCCACATTGCCATCGTATATTCAGGCGCCCAACCCCAATCTCGTGAAATATCGATATTACCAAGTTTAAGTTTCTCATCAGAGCCATTACCTATATTACATACACTGTTTATTATCTTCTTAGTAACAAATCTACTTGGCCTTAAAGGTGATTCATGATTAAACAGTATTCCAGAACATGCATACAAATCATATGCATCACGATAGTTTGAAACCTCCCAATATGCGGTAGATTTTGCTACTGCATAAGGACTTTTAGGTCTAAAAGGTGTTTCTTCATCAGCTTTTTCGCCATCAGTATCACCAAAACACTCGCTAGAACCTGCGTTATACAATCTAATTTCTTTCTTAATAAATCGTATTGCTTCCAAAAGGTTAAGTGTGCCAGTAGCTATACTTTCCAATGTCTCAACGGGTTGTTCAAATGACAAACCAACTGAACTTTGACCTGCAAGATTATAAATTTCATCAGGCATAACTTTACTTATAACTTGTAACACACTACGAAAATCAGTAATACTCATTGAGATTTTTTTTACTTTATCAAATATTCCAAGCTTGCCAAGATTTACAAAAGAAGATAATTGCGCATCACGAGAGCTACCATATACATCATACCCCTTACTTAATAATAATTTTGCAAGATATGCTCCATCTTGCCCACTAACTCCACATATAAGTGCTTTTTTCATTTTATATCACTCAACTATTACACAATTCCACTATAATATTCCTTACCCTTTTCTGAAAATTGACATAAGAAAAGTAGGTCAACCGACTAGGTATTTCTTTTTTCTGACCAAGATTCTTAAATATCGCGTCTATAATTGACTGTGGATTATATGGATCAACAATTGTACCTAACTCTCCATCCAGAACTGCCTCTCTCCCACCATCAGTTTTACTAGCAATCACTGGTGTTCCACATGCCAGCGCCTCCAGAAAAACAAATCCGAAGCCCTCTCCATAACTCGGCATTACAAAAACATCAGCCAATCGAAAATAATCAGGCTTTTCTTCTTCATTAATATACCCAGGGAAAATCACGTTTTTTTGCAGACCAAGTTTAGATACTTTATCAATTAAGCGCTTCCTATCATCCCCATCACCTACAGCAAGGTAAACTAAACTAGGCTCTTTACTTAACAATCTTGGCAAAAGATCTATGATTTCATCAAACCCTTTATATCTTTCCTGTGAAGACATTCTACCCAGTGTCATTATAACCTTCTTATTAGTTAGGTTATATTTGTTTACTAACTCACCATTCTTTTCGAAAAGCCCATATAAATCAGCATGTATTGCATTAGGGAGCAATAAAATTTTTTTTTCATCTAAACCTGCCCAAGAAGCAAATCTTTTGCGAGTAATATCACTTATCGAAATACAATAATCAACTTTGCGGATTAATCTATTTGTAATTTTATTTTGAGAAGGTTTCCATGCGTCAATCCCATATATTTCAAGTAAAACTGGTACACCAATAATTTTACTCACTATATATGCTAAAGGTAAAAGATTAATATGACCACACACAACCAAGCGGATGCCTTTATACTTTACTAGGCAGGCCATAATAGTTTTTATATATGTAAACTTTCCTGAAGCGGCGCTATCAATATACCTTAGCTTGCCAGGCATTTCACCAAGTATATCTGTAACAACTCTAGGCACAGCAATTACTTCGCTTATTTCTGGCATCTCTGTCAAGGCTGTAAGGAAATCACGATTATATAAAGCTATCCCACCTCGCGCCCCGAATGCATCTGTCAATAATACTAGAACCCTCAAAATACTTCTCCGCACCCAGTATGAATTTTATAAACATGGTCTGCCCAACCTCTCAGACCTCTCTCCTTCTGGTGATTATTTTTATCACCCATCATCCACTCACGTACTGGAATAGAAAAGCCTGTTTTTTTTCTATGAAGTATATCTTCTGGCAACCTTATATTCGGTAGTAATGCAAAATCATCTTTACCAAATTTTTTATTAGTTTTAGAGTACCGAATTAATGATTTCAACCACTCTAAATCAATGAGAGGGACTCTAACTTCAAGCGAATGCGCCATGCTGGCCCAATCTGTATCTCGAAGCAGTTGGTTTCTCATATACCAAGATGCTTCTAATACTGATATTTCCCAAAAAGGGTCTTGCACTCCTTGTATTGTTTCAGCCATTTTGTCAAAGATTCTTAATTCATTTAAGCCCTCATCAACAAATTCCTTGTCGAATATTTTATATAACTCCCATGGCATAAATAGACCTCTCCTAAGAAAATACGCTTTGTGGATATCAGACCCATATTCAAATATCGACGAGTACTTAGGTGAAGTGATTTTACCAACTAACGGTGAGCTTATTTTTCTAAAAAATGAGCCAAGAAACTTAAATTTTTTTATGTTATTTACCAAAGAAGGTATTTGAGAAAACCCCGGATACCCCCCAAGAAATTCATCACCACCCAAGCCAGAAATTGAGACTTTTAGCCCAGCTTCTGCAGCAACTTTGCTAACAAAATAGGTGTTAATACCATCTATTGAAGGCTGATCCATTGCTTTAAATAACTTTTCACGTTCATCAATAAAATCTTTTTTTTCCACCCAGTATATTGAATGAGGCATGTTATATTGCCTAGCAATTTCACTTGCAAGTACCGTTTCATCTGATGATGTGCCCTTATATTCTTCAAAACCCAACGTTATAGCATTTACGTTATACCCTATTTCTTTTGCCAGAGCTGCCAATACTGATGAGTCCTTACCAGAAGATAGAAAAAATCCCACATTTACATCTGATATCAGATGGTGCTGAAGACTATCTAGCATAGATTTCTTTATTATCCCGTTTAAATCCTTACACTCTGCCTCTTTTTCAAACTGATCTTTTATGAATTCAGACAATACAAAGAATCCACTGACCTTTCTAACTCCATTTCGAGTTACGGTCATTGAATTGCCTGGTGGTAAAGCACGAATTGATTTATAGAGTGTATAAGGCTCAGGAACACTCCCTAATAAATAAAACCCTACATGACCTGCGGGCTCGAAATCTTGGCTTATATTACACTCGAGCAGTGCTTTTACTTGTGAAGCAAAACGAATACAGTTCCCGTCATCACTAAAATATAAAGGTTTTATCCCAAAAGGGTCCCTAGCAGCAAATATAGTATCATTCCCTTTGTCATATATAATAAATGAAAACATCCCCCGCAACATTGTAACCATCTTGCTACCAAAATTTTTATATAGTTCAAGAAGAACTTCTGTATCAGTATCTGAATTAAACCTTGAACCCCGTTGAATAAGTTTGGTTTTTAATTCTTTATAATTATATATTTCACCATTAAACACGATTACATATCGGTTGCTAGAGTCATGCATTGGCTGCTTACCAGCATCGCTGAGATCAATAATTGCTAGCCGTCTATGAACCATCCCAATATTGCCTCGATCTGATAACCAAACACCTCCCATATCAGGTCCGCGTGAATACATCACATCACTCATACTATCCAGCTCTCCAAACTCTAATGGAACAACTGAGTTACTATAAGTAAAGATAGTCGCAAGGCCACACACTAATTATCGTCTCGCAAAGAATTCATATACTCAACTTTTTATTAAGAATATACATGTAATAAACTAAACACATATCACTGCTTAACTTCTAGAAGTACCGATGAAGCTAAAGACAAAGATGTTATTATAAGGTCTTTAATCTTACTTCCTTAAAGAAATTAACAAAGATAATAAGAAAAATACCACCTACTATACCCATTAATAAGCCGAAAAATACAATCCTCCTTCTTTTAGGGCGTGACCTTTCTTCAGGAACATACGCAGGATCAATCACCTTAAAGACATACTCACTATTCACTTCTGCAAGCATTATTTTCTTCATTTCAGTTTCTAGTAAACCATATAAAGATTCAAGGATAGCCACATGGCTTGTAGTATTAATTTGGTTTTTGAGGTACTTCATATTTCGCTGTATTTCATTTTTAGCATCTAAACGCATTTTAGCATTCAGTCTAGCAATTAAATCATTTGCCCATTTTGCTGACAATATCGGATCTTTCCATTCAATAGATAACATTATAAGCCCCGTTTTTCTATCCTCTACTATTTCTAGCAATTTTCTAAATAACTTAAAGGCTTGCCATGTTGTTGGTTCAACTTCACCTAACTTCCATTTCCCATTAACCTCATCCCATTTAGTATCAAATAATATTGGCTTAACCTTGGAATCCTTAATAAATTGACTCAGAAATTTCCTTGATTTCAACATTGCTATAGCTGTTTCTTTGTTACCCAATCGCCCCTTAAGATTAATGCCTGCAAGGGAAGCGATTCCACCAAACTGTCCCGCCAAAGAAGATAAACCCCCTTTCTGATTTGCATGTTCAGCAGGGATAACGACCATACTCGATCGATAAAATGGTGTTGAGTATATTGCATACAACACGGAAAGAAATAATGATAGCCCAATTATAAGAAAAAAAAGTATCTTATATTGAGTCAGAATCCGCCAATACTCTGAGAAACCTTTATCATTATAATCATCACTCATAGTTACTATGCTTCATAATTAATTTTTCACTTCACTTCACTTCGCTTAAATAAACTAGGTATAACTTACTCATGCTTCTAAAAAATACCAGCCGAATTAAATGCAGCAACAGCTACACCTACCTGATATAAAATCTGGGTGACATTTGTCCACAATGTTAATGGCTTGATGCGCTCCGCATCTAACGGGATAATGATTGTGTCACCTTTCTTTATTTCTATTGATGAATTATCAAAACTCCAGAATGAATCATTATTGGCGATTACCTCACCATTTGCTCTTACTACATAAATTCGTTTTTTGTCCGCTTTGTATGTTGCGCCCCCACTTCGGCCAATATACTCATCTCTCGTCAATGATGAATTGTAGATATGTGATGTTGGGTAGTGCACTTCTCCCAGTACGGTCACTGATTGTGTTTGCCTGGGAACAACAAGCATATCACCGTCCTTAACAAAAAGAGGTGTGTTCGTGCTATCGGTATTCTTGCTTGCAAGTATTTTCTTTAAGTTAATAACCAGTCGGCCTGCTGCTTTGGTATTGCGTAACTGCGTTACCAATGATTTGCCTACTGTGACCGCCTGCTGAATGTTTGCGTCTTTAGCGTCACCTTTGGTACTTTCAAGACTGGCTGCAGAAATATCTGATTCCAGTCGTGCTGCCAGATCATCCATCTGCTTTTGCTCACGAATGCGTAAGCCTTTACGCATGAACACTGCACCGTCGACAAATGCCAGCTCAGTAATACCGCCAGCACGTTCGATAACAGATGCAAGCGATTCACCCCGGCGGATCGGGTAAACTCCCGGAAATTTTACTTCGCCCTTCAGGGTGATGGTTTCTGACTCAGTCCAACGCGGGATATCCTTGATGGTCAGGTGATCATAAGCTTTAAGCCTGATATTAGATTCAGCATTACCTTGTATTACTTGTGCAAGGTTAATTGAAATATGTTTTGCTTCACGATACTTTCCATTAACAATTTTATATCGCGTCAGTTCCGCATCGACCACATAGGCTGATTCCTTAAGCTTACCCGCAGCCCTTAATAAATCACTCACGCGCATGCCAGGCTCAAGTGGGTAAGCTCCTGGTGCATGCACCCGACCACCCACACTGACTTGCTGATTTGGAAAGGCACTGGTGGCCTGATTTTCCAGTTCATCCAGCAGTTTCTTTATTCTTTCCGCTCTGGCTTCACCCAAACCAAAAACAATCACCTCATCTCTGGGTTGCAGCAATACATTTGAAGGTGACGAAGGGGTTTTCAGCGCCTTTTCATAGTCAGCCGAGAGTATTTGTATGCGACCATCCGGCATTAACTCTCTGCGGATAACAACATAATTAAGATCAGTTTTTGGTAGTAGCGTGGTAGCTGACGGAAGCACATCTGTCAGGCGCATGCCTTTTTGCCATTGCTGTCCACCCGGTCGTTCAACATGGCCAGACAGCAATATGATGTCTTCCATTTTTTCAAGCACCGAGTAAATACGAACAATATCGCCATTACTGACTCTGGTTGTTTTTCCTTTAACTGTGTCCAGATTAATATCAACCAATGTACGTTCATGCTGTTTATTAATTCTTTCCAGTTGAGATGCCTGGGGATATGCCGTGGGCAAAAAACCACCTGCCAGATTGACGAGATCACTTGCAGTTTTTTCGTTCTTTAATTCATAAATAGCAGGTCTTCTGACTTCACCGCCGACACCAGCCGTTTTACCCACGGGTGGTATGAAGAGCACATCACCCGGCAGCAGACGGGCATCATTGCGCGTGTCGCCTTTGAGCAACAAGTCATACAGGTCAAGGCGGGAAACTATTTTTCCCTTTCGCTTGAGCTGAATATCACGCAAAGAACCGATGGGACGGATACCACCGCTAACAAACAAGGCGTTGGTCATTGTAGTGAGTGAGCTAACTGTATAGGAGCCGGGACGCTCGGCATCACCCAGTACAAAGATACGAATCGAGCGTAAAGTACCCAGAGTAATACTGGCCTTTACACCAATCATTTGTGCTTTGATACGTTTTTGCAGGTCTCGTTTCAGCTCTGAAAAACTGAGTCCGACAACTGTCACTGGACCCAGACCAGGAAAATTCAGTATGCCTTCACGTGTGACCACCAGACTATGCTGCTCATTTTCTTTGCCAAATAATTGAACTTCAACCGTATCACCTGGGCCAATGACATAATTAACCGGTACCGGTATGTCGGTTGCGGGCGCAAACGTAGTGGGGGTACCTGCAAACAGGTCATAACCAAAAGGCTTGAGGATTTGTTTTGCTGCCTTGGTCTTTTGTTTAACTTTTAGTGTTACCTTGCTCCCTTCTTTATCCTGCTCATCTGCAGGTGAAGTTACAATTCGGGGCTTTACAACTTGAGGCTGGGTAATTTTTGGCTGAGTTAATACGCCCTTACCGCCTGTTGTTGATTTTAGTATTGCTGCTTGTTGCTCGGGGCTGAGCTGCTGGAACATTTTTATCTGTTCCGGGGTCGGTGTGACAGCACCGGTGATAGAAGAGAAAAATATTAATAAAACTGCTAGTGAATGAACAATAGAACTTCTCGCCATTTTTTTGACTCTTCCTGTGGCCCTGTCTGATAACTGTATTTTTAGCTGTTTTTTGCCCTCCCATTATAGAAATCCCAAGGGAAAAGCATAAAAAAATCATTATGTTGCTTGATTGACACAACGAGTATGTTAAATCATGTGTTTTATAGCATGTAATGATGATAGGCGAAAGGGGTTTTGGGATTATTAAGGGATAATCTAACTCCTCCTCACCCTCAAGGGGAGAGGGTGTTTGGGTTCTCTCGGCTTTGTCTCCGGGAGTCGCTCTACCGATTCCATCCCTGGAATCGTCTCCCATGCCTGGGCGAGGGAGTAATACTGTTGTTTTTATTAAAAACACGAATTATCCGAAAGACTGGACGTAGCCAGTAGTAAATGAAAAATAATCTGTCTGGTAATGGGAAAAAACTGAAGTCAGTCGGGCTTATTCTGAGGTTATCAACAAAAAAAGCCCAAAATGCTTTCGATGGAACAAAAAATAAGAGACGACGAAAACTTTTCAATGTCGATGGGTTTTTTCTTGCTTTAATGGCCTGACTTACCCAGGTTAATTGGGCTGCCAGTTTTTTATCGGCCTTAAATGCTTGTTGTATTTGTTCCGGTGGTGATAACTGATAAAGACTGGATGCAAACATAACCGACTCCACCAGGTTTCTACGACAACCGTATTGATTACTGGCTTGCAATATTGTTGACCAGTCAGGTGTTTTTGCCTCCATCATGCTGGCAATATCACTTAGCCAGTGAAGCCGATACCATCCAGACATGGAGCCATGTACAGACTGATATAACCAAAGATGAACATTAGATAATACCGGTATTCTCTGCTGATTAATTTGAACAGTTAAAATATTTCCATACAGGCTTGAAAATGGAACAGGTAAACACTGTTCTATACTATTAAAACGGTAATGAACTTCAAGATGAACGTTATTCTCAACGTGTTGATAAACCCTGTCTTTAAAACGTACATCAAGATACTGAATCTGCCTGTCTGTTACTTTAATTTCAGGAATCGTTCTCGTAAAACCTAATGCCCCGGTCAGTATTTTTTCGGCCCGCCCAATATCATTAAAATCTATAATAATATCGATATCATGTGCTTCGCGCATGGTGATATCAGAATACAACAACTGAGAAAGTGTTAACCCTTTTAACGATATAAACCGAATATTGTGTTCATCAAATAATTTTGCGATTTTTATCAGGCTGGCTGCCTGCTGCAAGGTTCTTTTTTTGCATTGCAGGCAGGACTGTTTTAGTTGTGAAAGTATTTCATCCGGAATCAGTTCTGAATGTTTACTTAAGCTTTCGTAGGCTTGTGGGGTGACGCGATGCCATTTTATATCTTTTAGAAGTTCAGACCAGTTGATATTATTTTCAGTTAGAAACTGCTTGATGTTTAATTGTTGTTTTTCGGGTTGAGGGTGCGTAAGTAATAATAACAAGGTGAATTCAATTGTTTGAACAGGCTGATGCATGGAGTTATGTTACTGCAACAAAGGAAAGAGTGCTACATTGGTATTATTTGGGTTATTCGCGGCCATGAGCCGTTCCTACTAATAGCTGGATTTAAGTTTTATACACATATCAGCAATATTCTGGTAATTTAATGATAAATACTTACACTCTGCTTTCGCTCTGAAACTGCTCTCACCCTGCCCTTCCAAGAGGGGGGTGCAATAGAACAAAAGGTAAAAAATGAACGAAATAACACTGGATACGATGATCAAACGCAGTGATGAGCTGGTTCATAGCGACATGGATGGCGAGACGGTGATGATGAGCATTGAGCAAAGCCAGTATTACGGGCTGGATTCTGTCGGTACACGCATCTGGGATTTAATTGAAAATGAGATGCGTGTGGGTGACATATGTGCTGCACTGATGAACGAATATGATGTAACGGAACAGCAATGCCAACAGGATGTAATTAGTTTTCTGCAGGACATGCTTGATAATAACACGGTTACTACCCGTTAATAATGCGCCGCATTACTTATTTGCTTAAACTTTTTTTTCGCCTGCCAGCCAGAGAGAAGCTCTGGTTTGTGTTTGCGTGGTTCTTTAGCGGTGCTACCCGGCTTTTCCTGCTGACACTCCCCTTTCGCTGGATTGCGCCACGTCTGGGCTTACACCTCAATAATACGCAGCTTTGTGCTGTGACCCCTGAGAAGCAACGCAAGCTGGCCTGGCGTATTGGTAAAATCACCGAACTAGCGTGCAAATATACGCCCTGGCAATCGAAATGTCTGGTGCAAGCCATGGTCGCTCGTACGTTGCTGGGGTATTACAAAATTCCTTATGTAATGCATCTGGGGGTAACTAAAACCAATATCGCCGAGGATTTACTCAAGGCGCATGCCTGGTTATGTGTTGGCCCCCGGGTTATTACAGGTCGGGATGGCCATAAACAATTTACGATTGTGTCGACTTTCATTAGCCCTGCTGTACTGGGCCAGCCTTCAGCCACCGGGCATTCGCATGCCTGAATCACGCTTCCAAACGCTGTATCAAGCACTGCTCGCTTTTTACCATTATGCACCGCGGCGCTTTATTTTGATCCTGCTGCTCATGCTATTTCAGGGTATTACCGCGGGTATCGGCTTGCTGTTGATCATCCCGTTACTGCAACTGGTTGGAATTGGCCTCAGCCCGACAACTGACAGCGGTATAACCGGTGCGATCAGTGATGTATTTAGTGCTGTCGGTATTCCGTTAACGCTACCCTCTATCCTGGTGACTTACGTTCTGCTGGTAGCACTGATTTCAGGATCAAAATTCTGGCTTTCTGTGCTCAGCATCCGTCAGCAACAAGGTTACATCTGTAGCCTGCGACAAAAACTGTATAACGCTTTGCTGCATAGTCACTGGCAGTTTATCGTTAGTAACCGTATGTCTGACTTTACGCACAGTCTGTCAGGACAGGTACAGTCCATTGGTCATGCTGCCAACCTGTTATTAAACATGATAAGCCAACTCATACTGGCCGGGGTATTCATATCCTTGTCGCTACTATTATCCTGGCAGATGAGCCTGCTAGCACTAATTTGCGCGCTTGTACTCGCCGCCATACTCATCCCGCTTAATCGAATGATTTTACGCTCGGGTGAAAAACAATTAACCGGGTTCAAAGCCATTTTCCAGATATTAACCGAGCAACTTGCCAGCCTGAAAATGATTAAAAGTTATGCCAGCGAAAAACATCATGCCCGTCAACTGGCTGCAGCCAGCCACACACTGGAACAACAGAATATCAACCTGGCAAAGGCCAATGCACTCACCCGTTTTATTTATTTAACCGGGGCCGCTACGGCATTTGCAGTGTTATTCTACTTTTCACTGGAATGGTTGTCTGTTTCTCTGCCAACCCTTATTCTGCTGCTGTTACTTTTCTCACGTCTGCTACCACAAGTATCGGGTATACACTCAAACTGGCAACAGCTGTTACATCAGCTGCCCGCGTTTGTTGATGTCAGTCGAATGCTATCTAACTGCCTGCTGGCTAAAGAGTCCGGTGACCCTCACGGTGAGCCACCGCAGGTTAACAACAAAATAAGCCTGCATGAGCTGACATTTTGCTACCCGGGACAGACGAAGCCGACCATTAATAACTTGTCTGCCGACATCCATCACAATCAGACGATTGCATTAACCGGGCCATCAGGCGCTGGCAAGTCAACACTGGCCGATTTACTGGCAGGCCTGCTCAAACCTGATTCCGGTAAAATCTTTTGTGATAAAACCGAACTTGATGATAATAACCGGCTGGCATGGCGAAATCATATCGCCTATGTCACGCAAGAGGTTTACCTGTTTCACGACTCTATTCGCGCAAACATGGACTGGGTTGCAAATGATGTCACTGATGAATCAATCTGGACAGTGTTGCAACTGGCCGCTGCAGATGATTTTGTGCGCGCCTTACCAGAGGGACTTGATACTATAATTGGTGACCAGGGTGTGCGCTTGTCCGGTGGAGAGCGACAGCGACTGGCGCTGGCACGCGCATTACTGTCCAGACCTGCCCTGCTGATTCTCGATGAGGCCACCAGCGCACTGGATCATGAAAATGAACAAAAGATACAGCGTGCCTTAAAGCAACTGCATGGCAAACTGACTATCATCATCATCGCTCATCGTGACACCACGATTCAACATGTCGACGCTACCATTAAACTGGGAAATGATGCCGGGTCTGCTTCATAAACGCTGGGGGCAACTAAAAGACAGGGTCTTGTTACGCCCCGTGCCTCACACAGTTGTCAGCTGGCGCTTCTTATTACCCGGGCAAGATCACGCAGTCAAATTACATCGCAAGGTTTTTCTTAAAGCCTGGCCTGGGTACTGATGCTATCTTTAAATTAGAAGGTAATATAAGGTAACTCAGGCTGGGCAATTGCCTCACATCAAAACTGGGTAAATATACCTTTACTGAGCGGTATATTAGAAAAAGCATATTTAGATCAGTAGCAATAATTCATATATCATTGTTTTTATTATATTTATCAGTAATATGTCGAATTTTCTTACACTTTTTTACCGTTAAATATGGGGTTTTTGACAATTAATGCGACTAATAACGCGTTATTATATGAACAGATTATGATGTTCAATTTAATGTTAAATGCTTTTTAACATTTTTTAGAATCCAATATGAGCAGTATTTTTATCTATAAAATCAATCTGTTAAGCCAAAAGTGAGAACCACGTCACACTTTTATTTTTTCTGGAAATTCCGTAAATAAATGACAGATTAAATAAAAAATAATCCCTGTCGATAAACCTTACAATGCCACCTTCTTGCACTATTGATAGATCATTTTTTCCAGTAATATCAGCTAGTTAACAAATATGGCATGGGACGTGCAATATAACAATTAACAAACTTGAAGGTTAATGACATGAATACTTTAAAATTGAAATTATTAGTTGCTCTTTCACTGGCAAGCACATTGGTAGCACCGATGGCTTCTGCAGTTGTTCTCTCAGGAAGTCTATCTCAGGTTAACTATCATGGAAATGTTACCAATTATATTGATAACACAGGCACTGGTACATATAACGGTGTTACTGACTTTAATGGTTCATACCTGATTGATTCTACAAGTACTGACTTAGCATCATCATCAAATATTGGACTATACAAAGTTAATTCACTTACAACCTCATCTTTTAATCTAGGTGGTTTTTCACTAGGTTCATCTGTATCCAAGATGCTTGTTGTTAATGATTATAAACATAGTAGTGGTATGTTCGATGCATACATTGCAAAATCAAAATACATTGATACTGCAACCAATACCAAATATATTTGGGGTGTTAAGCTCTTTGATCTAGGCGCTACCGTGTTTAACTCGGATTCTTGGTTAGCTGAGCCTCAATTATCAAACTTTGGGATAACCAAATTTATTTTTAAGAGCATTAACCTTACAACAAACCAGTTAAACTTTAAGCTTGTTGGCGATCTAACTTATCTAAAAGATCCAATTGTTACAATTCGTGCAGCTTCGCAGGTGAATATCACTCGTGTACCTGAGCCTTCTACCATAGCTCTCTTTACAACAGCGCTATTAGCTTTTGGATTCAACAGAAGACATAAAAAAATTAAATAAACGAATAGTTCATTTTTAAATAGCCACCTATTAGGGTGGCTATTTTTTTGCTGTATAAAATACGGGTTTAAAATACCTCACAAATAGCCGAACTGCTGCATAGCTGATTCGCACGCCTTTATAATACGTTTGGTCTGTGCGTTACTCAGCACATTTTTCCAGTCACCTTCTTCACCTTTTCTAAAAAAACTTCTTGACGCCGGCTTCTTCTCTACAAAGCCATTCTCTTCTTCCTGTTTCTGTAACCTCTCAAACCGACTGAACTCAACAGCTCTTTGAAGCAGCTCCTCTGTAAATTCAAGCCCAAGAAATTTCAATGCCTTGGTAACCGATTCGCTCGTATTATATAGCATGTCTTCATAACGTATAGTATGGACAGACAAATGCTCACTGTTTATCCAGCTATTCACATGGCCACTCCAGTCAGACAGGTACTGGGGGAGCTGAGGTATTAATCTATTCTCATTACTAGAAAATACGTACTCAGGATCAAGCATACAATCAATCGCCCGATCAACTGATACCGCCTCATGATGCGCAAGTGAAACAGCAATATCAAGAGGATTTCTGATCAAATAAACAACACCAGTGGTGACTGATTCAGGTATAAGTGATTTATCAACTGCCATCATTGAATTTGCATCATGAATTTTAAGTAAAATGTTTTCTTCACTCGTGTTAGATAACGTCTCGTAAACGCCTGTACGCAATGTTACTATTTGCTGTAAATCTAATTCTGACGTTGCTATTCCCGCAAACTCATCAATTAAACACCTTGATGCAGCATGAACTACCCCAGTAGATAAGTTATTGATATCTAGTGGCTTATCATTACTTGATAATAAATTGCCAAGTATAACTCTAAACCAGGTGTTGCCAGACTTAGGATATGAAGCTAACCAATTCAAGTTTTTCACAATACCCTCCAATGAGCTTCCAGCGCGTCAAGTGTTGCATCTATTAACTCCAGGTCAGTTGGCCGTTTTAATACAAATACATCAATCTGATTAGCAATAACAGCACAATATTTGAAATGTTCTCTAGCTCGTAATGCACCCCCAATAAACTTCTTTCTGTATGTTGCCTGCTGCACAGCCTGGACTGACCGCATGCCTGTCAATTTTTCTATTGTTACGCCAGAAGAAGACCTAGAGTCTTCAAGGAGATATAAGCTTTTTAACCTTACAGGCTGCAAGCTATCACCCGATGGACAGGGTACATGATACTTATTTTTTACTATGCCTCTGTCATATTCCTCTTTTTTTAACTGCAATGTTTCAGCTGCATCTTCCCATAATCGTATGCACGGCATACCAGGATAAACCACAGCGTAGTTATTCGTAATGTATTCAACAGCAGAAATATCATCTGCTATCAGCTTGTAACCACGCTTTTTTGTTAAAAACCCTGCTAGTGTTGATTTACCCATACCAGACATACCTGAGAATGCAACACTCTCATTCCCAACAGACACTGAAGATGCATGCAAGGGTAGTTTCTTTTGTTGATGAATCAAAACACCCAGAACCGGTCCAAGCAAATAATTTCTGATTGCTCTTTCCGAAGAATCAGGATGTGGTTGTATATAAACTTGTTGACCACTCTTGATATAGTATCGAGCAACATTTTGCATCCAGAAAATAAACTCATCATGACCACTTTCCCACAGAGCACCTTTCGATATAATAGTTTTTAATTCATCAGGAACACTCCCCCACTCAATGAAAACATCTGCTTTAAGATTAGTGGGTTTACGAGGTGAGTTTAACGGCAAGCTAATACAAGACTGTATCGTAAAACCGCCAAAGCAATAATAGTGTGTTTGTTGTTTTGAAGTTATATCAATCTTCATAGTCTAACTGTATCATAAATACAAAAACACATGTATTCTGTCTATGCATCATAAAAGACGCTACATCATAATGGAGCATTTTATTGCATTCCTATAAAGTGAGTGTTATTCATAATAACAATTCCCAAGTAACAATAATTGATTTATGCCGCGATATTCAACATTACTAAACCAGATCAAGTCCAACGTATTTATTATTTGTCCGAATAATAGTGGCTCAACATTTCTTAAAAATGTCTTGGCAACATGCAAGCAAACCTGGAATCTAAAAGCAGAAGGCCAGAATACATTTGGTTTTTCTGGCCCAAACAGATACAATAAAACCAAACCTTATGCACCCTTACTATGGGCTTCTAAAGAATCATTAATTCAATATTTTATAAACCCTGAGCTATATAACTGGGAAGAATCAAAACGGGCATGGTATCTACAGGCTTTTTCACGCAGCCCGAATACTGCGACTATTTTTATTGAAAAATCCCCACCTTTTTTACTAAATGTACCTGCATTAAACCAATATTTTAATAATGCCAAATTTATATTTATGGTACGAAACCCGTATGCTGTTATAGCCAGTATTGCCAAACGTAACTGTCTAAAAAAATACATGCCAGAAAAGAATATAGACTTGACCCACTTGGCAACTCAACACATCATTAACTGCTTTCATTATCAAAGAGAAAATATTGAAAGATATAATCATAATGGAATTTTTATAAAATATGAATCTATGTGTAACAAGCATTTGGAAACCGAGATAAAAATAAAGAAACTTGTACCCGAATTAGATGACCTTAATTTACATCAAAAAATAGCTGTTAAAGGTATCTATAATGAAACGCTGCGCAATATGAATGAACAGCAAATTAATACTCTTACCGAACAACAACTTGAAACTATCAGTAATTTACTCATTCATGAGGAGGATATTTTACACTATTTTGATTATCAGTTACTCTAAATGCATCATGTGAGCAAAACATGATATGTTATCTATTCTGTATTAAGGAGTTACTATGCGAAATAAAATAGACATTTCCACAATCGTTAAACAAAATATTGATGAGGTTGTCTCCGCTACAGTTGACAAGGAAGTCATTCTCTTAAGTGTTGAGCAAGGGCTTTACTATAACATGAAGCTAACAGGCAGCCATATCTGGAATCTGATCAAACGACCTGTTTCTGCAAAAAACATCTGTCAAACACTATCATGTGAATTTAATGTTGATGAACAAACGTGCCAAAAAGATGTTTTATCGTACCTGAACCAGCTTCTTGACGAACAATTAATAACTATTGTTAGCTAATAGTATTCGGATTCCTTTAAAATGAGTGCCATTGCTGGAATTATCTTTTTTGATGCTCAGTCAGACGCTCAACAGTTCCTCATCCCTATGATGAATGCATTATCATACTGGGGAAAAGACCGACAAAATACCTGGACAAACAGCCATGTTGCTCTGGGCCACATGCTGCACATACATACACCAGAAGATAAATATGACAACCAGCCATATACGGAACATAATACTGATATAACGATCATATCTGCTTCACGCCTGGATAATCGTGATGAGCTATTTAAATATTTTGGAATCTCTGTACAGGAACAAAAAACAACCACTGATAGCAATCTAATCTTCAAAGCATATAAACGCTGGGGTGAAGATTGTGTAAAATACTTGTTAGGTGACTTCAGTTTTTGCATCTGGAATAACAAAGAAAAAGAATTATTCTGTGCGCGTGATCCTTTTGGTACACTGCCTTTATACTACCATCGAGCTAATAATTTTATTGCCTTTGCGACTCAACCAAAAGGATTATATTGCCTTAAAAACATCCCCAGGAAATTTAACCTCGAGGCTTGGGCTCGTTTTAACCTGCCAGGCATTGTCTCCAGTATCGATGAAACCATGTTTGAGTCGATTCAACGAATTCCTGCCGGTCACACTGTCATTCTTTCCCAGAAGCATACGACAACAAAAAGATACTGGGATCCGCGTGACGCCCCACGTATTCATTATCGAACACGTGAATCCTACATGGAACATTTCAGAGAAATTTTTTTTGAATCTGTCAAATGCAGATTACGTACAAACAAACCTGCGGGTATATTACTAAGTGGTGGCCTCGACTCTGCTGCTGTTGCTTGTATTGCGGCTAGTATACTAAGTGAAAGAGGCAAAAAGCTTTATGCATTCTGCTATCGACCACTCAAACAGTTTGATAAAACACTACCTAAAAACAGGATTGCTGATGAAACACCTTATATCAAAGCAATAGGAGAACGTTGGAGTAATATTGACATTACCTATGATCGCGCCGAAGGACGAGATATTTTTACTAACCTTGAACGTATTTTTAATGAGCTGGACCAATACCCTCCATCACCTCGTGAACTCTGGATCGACCCTCTGTTTCAAATTGCCCAGCAAGAGAAAATTGGTATTGTACTGACTGGTCAATCCGGCAATTTAGGCTTGTCATTTGATGGGAGCGGCTACCTGTATGACCTTCTACTTTCAGGAAAATGGCGGCACCTCATCAGCGAGATTAAAAAAGAAAGTGCGAGCCAAAAGATTTCTATCAGCAGTTTAATTAAACATGAAATTCTCGGCCAAGCTATCCCACAATGGCTCACTAAACTTTACAAATATAGTAATAATACCTCCAGAGGAAATATGTTACCCATCCACCCTGACTTAATTAAGCATGCAACAGGAATGAATATTGATGATTACCGGTGGCCTTTACCAGGTATAAACTACTCAGGCATGCATAATTTGCTACGAAAGCTCTGGAAAAAACGACCACTGAGCCAGACTAATGAATACTGGTCAACTAAAGCTGCAGCTTATAACATGATGTCTTCAGACCCGACACAAGACCTAAGGCTTATAGAATTTTGTCTGGGCATACCGGGTGAAATGTTCAGAAACAAAGGAAAAAAACGGCTCCTGGTACGTGAAGCCTTGTCTGAATACATACCTGAAGTAGTTTTAACACGCAACAACAGAGGGCAACAAGACTGTGATATTTCAGATAGAATGCCGAACTTTCAAAAACAAATAGACGAAGAAATTATGCAATTTCGACAATTACCTGTTACATCTCAAATGTTTGACTTTTCACAATTAAAAAATGCTTATTCACAACTAATAAGCAGTAAAAGCCCTTCAAGTTACTACAACGCTCAGCTTCAGATAACGCGAGCACTTATGCATGCTCGTTTTGCAATTTGGATACAAAAAAATTAAATATTGAAAATTACAAAAAAATTGAGCTTTATGAATAACCTGAATCGCTACCGGAAACACCAAACCCGGCTTTTGTATCACTTACTGGTGTCTTTTCCAGAACAGGCCTTTGCCATTCTTTCAGCTTACCTGCTTCTTCATTCATTTTCTCATCACTGTTATTTTGATCTTCCACTTGACACTCCTGTTATATATAAAATTTACGCTTTTTAATCATATTAACTATCATATAGATAAACTGAACTTATTCAACTAATCCAAACTCAACTTACTAGCAGTGAAATATATAGATAGTATAAATATAGATATTTTTCAATAGGTAATATCAAGTATCACAAAATTATTAGTAATATACAATTTCCCGCCACCTCTGTTAATCATATGATATATTACCAATTAGTAATACACAGAAAAAAAGGGGGGTATTGTCTTGCCAAGTAATCATGTTGTAGTGCTGGTTTGCCTGCTGAATAACGAAATCAATACAGCTATGACACGCTTGTGCATACTATCACTAAGGGAAAAAGCCGGATACACAGGTGACATAGTTATATTTACTGATGGCGTACATTTTTTTGATGACATACCCCAGACTAACCTTAATATAGTCCATATAAATGGCGTTGAAAAAATTCGCCAGATTCCCGGCTTTGCCAACTGTCCCGAATACCTGTGTGCACAAAAATTCAGAGTATTCATGACTGACCACTATAATTTTAAGGCTTACGAAAAATTAATCTACATTGATTATGATGTTCTGGTTAGCCGTAATATTTCTACTGTCTTTGACTATATTTCTACTAGTAGCGTATATTTCACTTATGCAGCACAAGCCCACTGGATTGATAAGTACCAAAAACCATACGGACAACAAAGCCCCTATATCTCCAGTAATTTCAAACTTGATACTTGTATAAACTCCAATATCTTTACTAATTCAACAACAGGTATATGCTCTGGTATTTTCGGAATAAAAACAGATCAAATGGGTGCTTTATTCAGCTCCTGGAGAAAGCGCATCATACAGAATGTTGCACAAGGAATTTACATTAACGATCAATTTCCTTTTAATGAGCTACTTCTGGAAGCTGACGTGCATGGCGAGCCATTTCCTGACGAATGGATTGATTACCCGCTATTACCTATTATCAAACTTGACGATTTAAGGAATCTAGAATCTACAGAAAAATATATTTTTCATCACTTTAATCCTTGCAAAGCCGAAACCAAAATACATTACATGAAGATATTTTCAGCTTTTGGACATATTATCTACAACTGAATTACATGACTGTTAACAATCATGCTCTGGCACTCCTTCCTTTTATCAAACCTATATTTTTTAATTTCTCTAAAAAAATAATACTGTCTTTGATTGATACACAAAAATACCCGTCCATAATTTTAGCCGCATTCTGCAAAGTCATTCCCGATTCAAAAAGACTCAACACTTCATTCAGCTTTTTAAACATCACCCGCTCCTGTGGACTGGAAACCTTTATTATATTTATCAAATCTCTCGTACCAAATATTTCCTTAATCTGACCTGATAAAAAATATTGCACATAATCATTTTCATGTTTTACAGGTGTAATGACATCGTGAATACTGCCTGACAAATGCTGCAATAAAGGAGGTACCAGCTTAAAATACCGAAACCCCATTTCCCGATAGAATTCTATATTAAAAACTATATAGTCACTACGGTCATTGTCATTACCTACTCTACTACAGGAACGACCACTTTTAGCAGGCTTTGAGCCTTCTGGTTCGTACGGTTCAGCAATATCACGAATACCTCTGGATATAGACTTATAACAAACCCATGCCGAACATGTATATCGGCACGTATTATTTGCAAATAATATATAGCGATCTTTTTCTTGAAGTTTTTCAAGCATATACGGATTATCGTTAACCTGTGGCGGAAGTACTATCCGGTCATATATTTCTAATGATCGGGTTAATTTATCAAGATTGTTCAGGTTTTTGATAACACTGGCGACCAGATTATACTCAGGGAAATCTCTACGTATCCAGCGCGCCAACTTGTCCGAATAACAAACAATACTATTGCCTGTGCGTTGATGCTCTTCCAGAAAAGGAATAGATGACTCATAATTTTCTTTTGAAATGTAATGATTACTCAACGGGATATAGTAATTTATTCCTTCTTTATACAAATCATTCAGATGCTTAGCATTCAAAACATCATTTACATTAAAAGACCTGCCGCCATACAGCCGGATAAAATGTTCGTGAAAACCATAAACGCTATTAATCTGACTCAATGTTAAAAAAGGATAATGCTCTCGAATATAATCAAGAATCGATGTGTGACCTACAGGTAAATTTCTCAATGAAATTTCATAATGTAAGTCAGCATGCTGAAATCCTTTGTAGTTATCAGTACCTTTGTTTAAAAGTTCGACCATTATTTTCCCGGGATATTGCTCAATCTATGCAGAGTCCGAAGGCATCTTGGATGTTTAAGTTATTTCATTTTTTATTTACGAAGGAAAAACCTGGTTGTTTTGTATCTTTTTTTCGCGAATGAATTCGCTCCTGCCAGATCGAAAATGCATTGTGAATTCATTTATATCTTTTTCTCTTACTGTTTGTTTTGTTTTCAAAAGACCTTGCAGATCAAGCGTATTAACCTGTAGTTCATCCAGATCTACTTGTTCTATATGATTTATCAGGCTTTCGTATGTTTGACCACAAGCATTAAACATAATATCAACCACAATTTCATCTGCTAAACGTATATTTTCTCCTTCGCTAAACCATTCCAGCTCCAGATCTTTTGCTGCCTGATCAGGTAACACCATCAGTGCTTTTATCATTAACCTGCCAACATCTTTTGTCGCGGGTAATAAAATATCAATGTCCTCTGTGGCCCGATGGTAACCATGTGCAAATAATGCATATCCACCAATCAGCACATATGGAACATTGAATTTATTCAATGATTGTATAAGTGCTTTAAGGTCTTCTATTGTGGCAGGTCTTGAATATTCTTTGTCATCCATATCTATCTGGCTTTATGCTGATTAGCGATACCACTTGT